>OGYL01001943.1_pt1 | contig 15193 bp, 10 predicted proteins | sample 1576541 | NCBI WGS metagenome assembly OGYL01 (sample SAMEA3541551, study PRJEB24748) | human gut metagenome | biome: human gut; feature: human-associated habitat; material: faeces | place: China | collected 2012 | reverse complement strand
AAGAAGTTAAAAAACTTTTTAAGGAGGTAGAACTATATGAGCGGTGTTCAGACAGTATATCAGAGGTTTCAAAGCTGTGTGATGTTCACTCAGCATTATTTCACGGTGCGACTAAGGAAGAAAGAATAGCCAAAGCGGAAAATGAAATATCAGAGATGAAAAAGTACTATGATGACACAATGAAAGGTATGACTAAGAGTGCCATTGCAGATATGCGTAAAGACAGAGAAAGCATTTTTAATAAACTGGCTATGATAAGCGGCCACCCATTAAATACTTTTGTGAAAGAAAATAAGGCAATCCAGCAGGTTATTGATGATATTAAAGAAAATATTACAAGCGGACATATTGATATAAAGGCACTGAAAGAGAAGATATATAAGCTCAGGGAGTTATCTATTCATTATGCCAAGAAAGGGGATTTGTTATATCCGGTGCTTAATGTACGATATAAAATCAGCGGACCTTCGGCGGTTATGTGGACAGTTGATGATGAGATAAGAGATGAGCTGTCAGACATAGCAAAGCAGTTAAATTACATGGACGGTAATAACAGTAGCAAAGCAGACAATAATAACAGTGCGGATAACAATAATGGTAAAAGTCTGGACGGTAAATTAATTGAAAGAATAGAAAATGTTATAAAGAGGGCAGAGGAGATGATATATAAGGAAGATAATATATTGTATCCTAACTGTGCCGCTAATTTTACGGAAGCTGAGTGGATTGGAATATATCACGATTCCAAAGATTATGCCGTGTGCCTTGATACAGTATCAGACAGATGGGAGAAAGCAGAAGAAGTAGAAAATGTGTATAAACCTGAAGTGTCAGAACAATCTGATAAGAAAGAAGATGTTCAGAATGAGTTATATATGGCAGGCGGACATATGACACTTTCGCAGCTTGAGGCACTGCTTAATGCAATTCCAATGGTATGGTATCTGCCCGTCATCACGAAAAGCCTCAATTGGAGCAAGATGCTGATAGCCTCGATGGTCATGCTGTTCGCAATCAGCCTGTTTGTCTTCAGTCGATTGGGAGGCGAGTTCATCCCCAGCCTTGAAGAAGGGGATTTCGCCGCCGAGATAAGCATGGCGCAAGGCACGTCGCTCTCGCAGATGGTGGAAAGCACCACGCAGGCAGAGAAAATACTGAAAGCACAGTTCCCGGAAGTGAAACAGGCGGTCACACGCATAGGAAGCTCCGAAATCCCCACCGACCCAATGCCCGTGGAGCGTGCCGACATCCTCATATCCTTGATTCCGAAAGCCGAATGGACAACAGCAAAGACCAAGGACGAGCTAATGGAGAAGATGGAGGAAACCCTGAGCGTCATTCCCGGCATGGAGGTGGAAATGACGCAACCCATACAGATGCGCAACAACGAGCTGATTACAGGCATCAAGCAGGATGTGGCCATAAAAATCTACGGCAACGACCTCGACGCACTAGAGTCTTCGGCCAAAAAAGTGGCATCGCTCATCAAGGATGTGGACGGCGTGTCTGAGCCGTTCGTGGAGAAAATGCAGGGACTGCCGCAGATACAGGTGAAGTACGACCGCGACCGTCTGGCGAAATACGGCATCTCCATAGCCACCGCCAACAGAGTACTTGAAGCGGCTTTCGCAGGCCGTCGCACAGGCTACGTATTCGAGGAAGACCGCCGCTTTGACATGGTGGTGCGAATGGACAATGATATGCGCAACGACCTCGCAGCATTGGAAGGTCTCTATCTGCCGCTGCCCGACGGCGGGACGTTGCCGTTGCGACAGGTTGCCGAAATCAGCTTCGAGGACGCTCCGGCGCAAATCACGCACGAGGACGGGCAGCGGCGCATATACGTAGGGTTCAACGTGCGTGGGCGTGACGTGCAAAGCACCGTAGAGGAAATCCAAAGCATTCTTGACAAGGAACTGAAACTTCCGGCAGGCTATTATTACACTTATGGGGGACAGTTCCAGAACCTTCAAGAAGCCACAGGGCGGCTCATGCTTGCCGTGCCGCTTGCCCTATTGGTTATACTCTGTCTGCTGTACGCCACATTGAAGAATGTTCGCGAAACGCTGTTCGTGTTCTCCGCCATACCGCTGTCCGCCATCGGAGGAGTGTGGGCGTTGTGGCTGCGCGACATGCCGTTCAGCATCTCTGCAGGTGTGGGCTTCATAGCACTGTTTGGTGTGGCGGTGCTCAATGGCATCGTGCTTATCGGGCAGTTCAATACTTTCGAGAAAGAAGGAATGACGGATGTGCGAAAACGGATTGTCGAGGGATGTATGCTTCGGCTGCGCCCGGTCATCATGACCGCATTGGTGGCATCACTCGGCTTCATGCCGATGGCTCTCTCCACGAGTGACGGAGCCGAAGTACAGCGTCCCCTCGCGACTGTGGTCATCGGTGGACTGCTCACAGCCACAATCCTGACACTCATCGTATTGCCGTCAATATATAAGACATTCACAAGAGAAAAACGTAAGGAAGCATGAAAACATTCAAGTATATCATTTTAATCATATGTATCAGCGCACTGCCGCTGTTGTTGTCCGCACAGGAAAAGACCTTGACATTGCAGAAGTGCATAAGCATGGCATTAGACAACAATCTGGACATGAAAGCCGGGACTGTCTCCGTAGGCAAAGCCCGCGACCTGCAAGGCACGGCGTTCGATATGGAGAAGACATCCGTCACACTCAGTCAGGACCCCACATCAGGGGGCAGTCCCGACAACGGCATAAAGGTAAGCCAGTCGTTCGAATTCCCCACCGTTTACGCCGCACGGCGCAAGTACCTGAAAGCAGAGACGGCGGCGGCACAGAGCCGTCTGGCTGTGACACGCAACGAGGTGATAAGGAACGTAAGCTCTTACTATTACACGCTGCTCCATCAACGCCGTACCATAGAAATATTACAAGCGCAAGACAGCGTGTACGGCAGGTTCGTCAGTCTTGCCTCGGCAAAGCGCAAGGCCGGGGAGACAGGCAATCTGGAATTGATAAATGCGGAACGAATTTACAACGAGAACCGCATCGAGAAGGAAAAGGCAGAGAAGGCTTACCGGTCGTCAATGCTCGCTTTTCGGCAACTGCTGAACGCGGATGTTGCAGTCGTTCCTGCGGACGCATCGCTTTCCATCATACAACAGGAGATGCCGGAGACTTCCGTTTCCTTTGAGCAAACGCCTTTGGGTGAAATGTACGCCGCACGTATGGCCGCATCCGAACGTAACCTCAGCCTCACCAAGCAGGAGTTTATGCCAGGATTGAGCATTGGCTTGACGGGGCAACTGCTCATAAAAGGCTTCAACCCCTACGACATCGAGCGCAGCAGATTTGACAAGGGGAATTTCATGGGCTTCGAAGTTGGCGTGAGCATACCCCTGTTCTGGGGCGGTCAGAAAGCAAAGGTAAAGGCCGCACGGCGCGAAGTGGAATTGGCAGAGATCAGCCGCCAGCAGGCGGAGCGACAGATTGACAGGGAATACCGCGACGGACTGAACGAGTTTTTACGTGCGCAAAAGGTATTGGAATATTATACCGCACAGGGTAACGGACAAGGCGAACGCATGAGCCGGCTGTCTCAGGTATCCTACGAGAACGGCGAAATCGGATATGTGGAATATATTCAGAACCAGCAGACCGCGCTCAACGTGCAGTTGCGGTATGCCGATGCCGTCAATGACTACAATCAGGCAATCATCATGTTGAACTATATAAAAGGAAATAAATGAAGACTATTTATATGACAATCATGGCAGGCGCACTCGTCATCCTTGCGTCATGCACCGGGAACAAAAACGCCGAAAACCAGAATAATGAGACGGAAGAGCAACATACGGAAGAGGTGGAACTGACACAGAGGCAAATGAGCACTGTGGGCATCACCTTAGGCAAGGTGAAGAAGAAGGAACTCGGCAGTGTAATCCGTGCCAACGGGGAGCTGAAATTGAACCCGCAGGACAAGGCGGACATCACATCGCTCATCGGCGGCATTGTCCGCAAGATAAATGTCATAGAGGGACAGCAGGTAAAAGCCGGACAAACGGTAGCCTACATTGAGAACATGGAGATTGTGGAGATGCAAAAGAACTTCCTTGTGGCCGCAAAGGAAAAGGAGACAGCCCGATTGGAACAGCAAAGGCAACGAACGCTGTTAGCGCAGGGAGCCGGAGTGGAAAAGACGCTCCAACAGGCGGAAGCGGCATACGCAACCGCACAGGCGCGCTTGACGGGATTGCATCACCAGTTGATGCAAATCGGAATCAGTCCGAAGCAAGTGGCAGAGGGGAAGATTGTCTCTCAAGTCCCTGTGCGCACAACGATTCCGGGCGTGGTAAGCAAGGTAAGCGTGAACACCGGTACTTATGTGGATGCCACCACTCCGCTGATGCAGATAGCCGACAATTCTACCGTCTATGCCAGCCTTAATGTCTTCGAGCGTAATATAAGCCAGATTGAGGTTGGGCAGGATGTGGATTTCGTCATCACGAACAGTCCGAACATACGTGTCAAAGGCAAGGTATCTTTAGTGAACCGCTCCATGAGTCCTGATACCAAGGCTATTGCCGTGCATGCCCAAATAACCGGAGACAATGCCGACAGGCTGATTGCCGGAATGTACATCACCGGACTGATACATACGGGCAAGAAAGAAGTCTCAGCACTGCCTGACGATGCCATTGTAAGCGTGGAAGGCAAGAAGTTCGTTTTCATCCTCGATGACAGGCAGGCGGACGGAAAGGAGCAAATGCTGCACTTCAAGCACATGGAAGTCATAACGGGAGCCAGCGAACTGGGATATACGCAGGTTGATTTCGTGGATCCCGTTGATGCGGATGCCACTGTGGTCACGGGAAAAGCCTTTTACCTCGCGTCAATGGCCGCTGACCAGGGAGAGCATTGATTAAAGCCATGGATTGCCATGAACAGACGTAATAGAAGAGCCTTGAAGCGAATGATAAAAGGCTCGGAAAGAAAACTGGTCTATCAAAGGTAGGACTCATATCAAGTATTACGATGGGGGCTGTTTTGGGGACAATCGTATGGTATTTCCTTTTAAGATGTGGAGAGCCTTCTTGTCCGATAAATTATGTCCATTTGATTTTCTGTTTGCTGATATTCTCGTTTTTCGGATGGCAACTGGAGAAATATTCATCCCATCTGCCAGTTCCCGGAAAAAGAGAATCGGAAAGTAATGTAGGAATGAAGATGTATTACAGAAAGAAAACCTCCTTGTTTGCGTGAGGTATAGCTTCATGCAAGCAAGGAGGTTTTGATAACACGATTTGATTGAAAAGATAGCAACAAATGGCCTTTGTCTGCTCACACAATCAGGTAGAGGTCATTCTTCAGAGTAGTTTCAATATGGAATATATTAGAAAATGGGTTGCAGGAGGATACATCCTGATTTTCCTGTTAATTGGCATAATTGTATATGTATGGTCTTATGAATGGCACAAAGTAGAACATTTGGAATTAGAAAATCAAAAGATGAATGCTTTTCGCCAAGAGATACATCATGCCAATATATGTACTATGGAACTTTCACTGATGGGTGAAACCATGCTTGAATGGGAGGATGAAGACGTGCAAGCCTATCACCGGAAACGGTTGGAAGTGGACAGCTTGCTTTGCCGCTTCAAGCAATCTTATCCGGCAGAGCGCATCGACACTATGCGCAATTTGCTGGAAAGCAAGGAACAACATTTGTATCAGATAATGCAGTTGCTTAACGATCAGGAGGCTATCAATGAAGAGATAGCCGAACGTGTTCCCGTCATCGCATGGAAGAGCGTACAGGAGAATCCAAAGAAAGCGAAGCGCAAAGGACTGTTCGGTATATTCGGCAAGAAAGAAAAGCCGGAACAGACTGCCACTACGACCATGCTTTACACGCTCAACCGTGATATGATAGCACGACAGAAAGCGCAAAGCCGCCGGTTGTCGGAACACGCAGACAGTCTTGCCGCACGAAATGCGGAACTGAACCGCCAACTTCAAACCTTAATCGGGCAAATGGACGAGATAGTTCAGACCGACCTTTTGAGGAGGGAAACGGAGATAACCTCCATGCGTGAACGTTCTTTCCTGCAAATCGGAGGTTTAACAGGCTTTATACTCCTATTATTGATAGTGTCGTACATAATTATCAACAGATACGCCAAACGAATAAGCAAATACAAAAAAGAAACCACTTCTCTGATTGGACAAATCAGAGAGTCCAATCATAAGAACGAGGAGTTGATAATCTCCCGTAAGAAAGCGATGCACACCATCACCCATGAACTGCGCACGCCGCTGACCGCCATACACGGTTATACAGAACTGATACAATGTAACGGCATTGCGGAAAACAAACGCCATGCAGAAAGGATCCTGCAAGCATCCAAACGGATGATAGCCATGCTCAACTCACTGCTTGACTTTTTCCGTCTGGACAGCGGAAAGGAAAAACCTATCTGCAATCCGTTCCGTCTGCAAGACATATGCGATACTATGGAAGCGGAGTTCCGACCTATGGCGGAAAACAAGGATTTGAAACTTATTGTGGGAAATGATGCGGACGTTATCCTCATGGGGGACAAGGAGCGCATCATGCAGATAGGCGACAACCTCTTGTCAAACGCCATCAAGTACACGCAAGCTGGAAACGTTTCTTTCCGTTCCGGTTATGACGGAAAGACGCTTACTCTTATCGTAGAGGATACGGGCAGCGGTATGAGTGCGGAAGAACAGCAGCGGGTGTTCGGTGCATTTGAACGACTCTCAAACGCCGTCACGCAGGACGGATTCGGACTGGGGCTGTCAATAGTGAAACATATAGTGGATATGCTGGGCGGCATAATCCGTATAGAGAGCGAGAAAGGCAGGGGCAGCCGTTTCACGGTGGAAATTCCCGTATATGTCGCTGATGTCGAGAGTGAAGATAACAACCATGAGGCAATGAAGCCGGACGTGGAGAAATCATACTCCGTTATAGCATTGGACGACAATGAAATCGTGCTGTCCATGATAAAGGAGATGTATGCCGGCGAAGGCGTACACTGCGACACGTTCGGCAACATCAGCGACGTGATGGAGGCGATGCGCACACGCCGATACGACCTTCTCATCACCGACATGAAGATGCCCGAAACAAACGGCTATGAAGTGCTGGAACTGCTGCGCTCATCGGACATCGGCAACTCCAAGACCATTCCCGTCATTGTGGTGACCGCATCCGGCAGTTGCACGGAGGAGGAACTTACGGTGCAGGGCTTCTCCGCCTGCCTGTTCAAGCCTTTCGACATGGCGGAACTGATGGCTGTTTCGGAGAAATGTGTCAAACAGGATCGTATTACGGACAACCTGCCCGACTTCTCCTCCCTGCTCGCCTACGGTGACAAGGCGGCTATGCTGCAACGGCTGATAACCGAGACGGAAAAGGACATGCAAATTATACGGTACGCCGAAGAGAAAAACGACCGCAAGGCTTTGGACGGACAGGTACACCGCCTGCGCAGCTCGTGGGCGGTAATCCGTGCGGACAGGCCGTTGTGGGAGCTTTACGAGGCTTTGCACGGAGAAAAGGAATGCACCGGAGAGGAACTGAGATATGCCGTGGACGGGGTGCTGCGCATGGGTACATTGATAACGGAACTTGCGAAAGAGAAGGAAAGGAGGCTGGCGGATGAAAATATATGTGATTGAGGACAACCCCGTCTATAACGATTATGTCTGCAACCTGCTGAAAAAGGAGGGCTTCAACACGGAACAGGCATACCACCTATCGACCGCTAGGAAACTGCTGGCGAAAATCGGTAAGGACGACATCGTGCTTGCCGACCTGCGCCTGTCCGACGGCGAGGGCATCGACCTGTTGCGGTGGATGCGCAAGGATGGAAAGATGCAGCCGTTCATCGTCATGACCAACTACGGGGAGATACACACGGCGGTGGAGAGCATGAGACTCGGCTCGAAGGACTACATCCAGAAACCGCTTATAGAAGACAAACTCGTGCCCCTTGTCCATGCCATACGGAAAGAACAGGAGAAACGCAAACAACGGCACGTGCCAATATTCACCCGGCAAGGGGCGGCATATCAGGAAATCAAGCGGCGCATACGCCTTGTCGCACCCACACGGATGAGCGTGCTGATATTAGGCGAGAACGGCACGGGCAAGGAGCATATCGCACAGCACATTCACACCCAAAGCAAACTTACGGACAAGCCGTTTGTCCCCGTGGATTGCGGTTCATTGTCGCCAACGTTGGCTCAATCCGCCTTCTTCGGTCACAGGAAAGGTGCTTTCACGGGAGCGGACAGCGACAAGGCAGGCTACTTTGAGGAAGCCGACGACGGCACGCTCTTTCTTGATGAGGTGGGCAACCTTTCATTGGAAACACAGCAGATGTTGCTCCGTGCCATACAGGAACGGCGTTACCGCCCCATCGGGGCAAAAGAAGACAAGACCGCCAACGTACGGATAGTGGCGGCAACCAACGAAGATTTACAGAAAGCAGTATCCGAGAAACGCTTCCGGCAGGATTTGCTCTACCGTCTGAGAGAGTTTGTGATAACCGTGCCACCGCTCCGTGATTGTCAGGAGGACATCATGCCGTTGGCGGAGTTCTTCCGTGAAACGGCTAACCAAGAATTGGAGAGGGACATCAAAGGTTTCAATGCCTCCGCCCGTAACGCCCTGCTCACCTATCCGTGGCCGGGCAACGTGCGGGAGTTGAAACAGGTGATATTGGCAGCGGTACTGCAAACGGAGGACGACACAATAACAGCAGAGGATTTGGAGCTTGTCGGAGAACAAACGTCCTCTCCCGCCGGTTTTACATTGAGGAACGAGAAAGAGGAGAAAGAGCGCATCCTGCGTGCCTTGAAGCAGGCGAAAGGGAACAAGAAACTCGCCGCCAAGATGCTCGGAATTGGCAGATCGACGCTGTACAACAAGCTAGACGAATATGGATTAAATGAAGAAAACTGACCGGATATGCCTGCAAATGAAGATAATTCGCTATCTTTGCAGCATATTCAAGGAATAGACCGGCGTTTGGAAAGTCATTCGCCGATGAAATATAGACATAAGACCGCAAGGCGTTTCTAATGGAAATCTGGTAAATGGACATTAACGGGAGCGATTGCGTGATGCTTATGCTATGCCTACGCATAGCGTGCATTCACGTACTCCCGTTAAGGCTTTACCAGAGCCTCCATTAGAAGTAGTGTGAACTGCACGCTACTTTTTTGCCTCGCCGTAAACGATAAAAAGGAACCATAATGGGAAAAGTACAGATACTTGCCATACTTTCGATGGACGGATGCCTTTCGGGACTGAATCCTAAAAAACGGTTGTTCAGAAGCCCCGAAGACTACGGCATGGAGGAGATACGGGGCAAAGCCCTGTATAAGCTGACATCCGACTACACAATTTCCATACTGCAAGACTGGCGGGAAAAAGAGGATGACACCTGCTATCTGCTGGAAGCGGATGCAAAGACCGTGGAATATGCCAACGGGCTGATACGGATGAACGCAGTGGACGAAATCATCATCTATATCACGCCGTGCATCATAGGAACCGGCGACCACTTTTTCAAGTCCGGTCTGTTTCCGACCGAATGGACATTGGCGGAGAACCGGAAATACGGTGACGACGTAATGCGCCTGACATACCGGAGAAACAGGAAATGCCGTTGATATACCAATGTGTCCAGACTGTGGACACATTTTTTAATATATGCGTGTCTGAAAAATACACAGATGCCCAAAGTCTGGACACATTTTTTATAAGCAGAAATCCGGACTAAAAATATTTTCAATCTTATATAACTGTAAGACAGCGCGATACAAAATCACGCCGGCTTTTTTCTGTCTGTTGGTGAACACTTTGCACTATCAGTATATGTGCGCACACTGAAAACAAGTGTAAAACTCTCAAACAGAAAAGAAAATGAACTACCTCATATTGGTGGAAACCGAGTTTTTCGCCTTGATAAACGGAGCCGGAAACGGCGACATGGGAACAGCCTACAACGGCTTTGTGGAATCGGTCATATCGCTGTGCTACGGAAAAGGCAACCACGCAGATGCAGCAATCGCATTGGCTTACGCAGAAAACGAATTGCAGCACCATCATTCCCTGTATGACGATTCAAAAGACAGGAAGAGTATGTTTGTCCGCAAAGCCCTCTCTTTCATACGGAAGATGCGGAAACACGCTGCCTCAAGCCACATCCAAGTGCCACCACTATCCGCCATCCATACATCCGACAACAAAACAACCGAAAACCCGGCATCGCCCCTGCAATGGACGGGCAACGCCATCGACCTTGTGGAACTTATCTACGGCATCAACGAAATGGGTTGTATCAACAACGGCAATATGCCGCTCAAACAGCTTGCCCCACTCCTGTACAAGATATTCGGCGTGGAATCAAAGGACTGTTACCGTTTCTACATCGACATCAAACGTCGGAAGAACGAGAGCCGCACCTATTTCCTTGACAAAATGCAGGAAAAACTGAACGAGAAGATGCTCCGTGACGAAGAGATGGAGCGTATGAGAAGATAGACTAAGAATCCCTAAAGAATAACGGGCGGAGCAAGTTTGATACTTTGTTCCGCCCGCTTTCATTGCCTCACGTCAGCCCGGTTATTTCTGCTGCAACAGATGTTTCAGGTTTTCGTCGTTGGCAATCCGCTCCAGTTCCTCCTGAACAATATGCTTGACTTCTTCCTTGATACGCCTGTAATTCTCCTGCACCGTTTCCTTCATGCGGTCGTTACCGTTTTCGTCCATGAAGTCGGTAATGACGGGTATCTTCTTGTAGGCTTTCTCCTCGCGCTTCACCTTCTCGGCATCCACGACAATCTCACAGTGGAAAATCTTCTGCTCGATACGCTCGTTGAAGTTGTCGGACACAGAACCGACAAACATGCCCTGCGTCAAGCCGGAAATCTTGCTGGGCGGGATAAGCGCGTCCATCTGCGTATTGATGGAGGTGGAAACGTCCTGCCGGTTAATGGAAATGGACTGCCGTTTCTGCAAGACCTTTCCGAAACGTTCGGATAGCGTCTTGGCGGTTTCACCCACCACCTGCCCGGAGAAGATATTGCCGACGGTGTTCATCACGACTTTGGCTTCCTTATCGCCATAGTCGCGCACTAACTGGCTGAAATCCTGAAAGCCCAGACACACGGCAACCTTATTGCTTCGTGCGGTGGCGATAAGGTTATCCAGCCCCTTGAAGTAAATCGTCGGTAGTTCATCTATAATGACTGACGACTTCAGCATCCCCTTCTTGTTGATGAGCTTTACGATACGGGAATTATACAGACCGAGTGCCGCCCCATAGATGTTCTGACGATCGGGATTGTTGCCAACGCACAGGATTTTCGGCTCTTTGGGATTGTTGATGTCCAGCGTAAACTCGCTGTCCGACATGACCCAATAGAGTTGCGGGGAAATCATCCTCGATAATGGAATTTTCGCACTTGCTATCTGCCCTTGAAGCTGCTCAGCCGCCCCACCGAGCCAAGCATCCATGAATGGTGAGAGGTAGTTTTCAAGTTCGGGATATGAAGAAAGAATCGGGAAAATATCCTCGTAGCGGCGATTCAGGAACTCAATGGCATGGGGAAACGTGCAATACTTACCACCCTTATAGATTGTAGGCTCGGCACTCAGCGCCTTACCGCATTGCTGCGGTAGGTTTCCAAGAGCCTGCCCCCGAACCGTGCTTACATGTCTCCATGTACACGGCTCTCCGTTACACCACAACTTAGTCTTCATGTATTTGCGCATAACAATTAGGACATACTGCCAGAGATTTCCTGTGCATCTGCAACATGGCTCTTTCCCAAGCGGTTTTATTTGTTAGGGTTTTGAGCGTTCTGACATGGTGCATTACTGTCTTACCCTTTGTTCCGCATAATTCACAGACTTCCGCTCTGAGTCTCTCAATGAGGCTTGGAGAAGAAATAACAAAAGGATTGGGCAGATTGTCGCATTCGGGTTCGGCAATAGGTTCTTTCTTTTTGAAACCTTCGTTATAGAGAATACGGCACTTCTCTTTCCCTTTTGCATCATTGTATCTAATCATACAGTCTTTTCCTTCGTGATATTTCTTAATCGCTTTAGAAGTGCTGATGTTGAGCTTTTGAGCAAGAGTGCGGTAGAAGCTGTATTCCATGACATAACCAAAACGTTTTCCAAGTGTCGAGATATTCTGCGCTATGGCGTAGTAATTGTAAAATCCTCTGATTTCCGAGTTGACTTTGGCAAGAATATCCTCGGGATTGCAATTATTCATTGCGCCTCGGGATTTTGGTTTCCAATCCTCCTTGCCGTTGACTTGAATTATAGTCACGGCATTGTAGGATTGAAGCCGTTTTCTCACCGTCTCTCTCGGTAACAGCAGTACAACTTTGCCATTGAACATGCGTTTCAATCTTCCGTTTTTATCTCTTTTCTTCGATTGAGACTGACGTATTGTGATTTCATATCCGAGAAAAGCGGCTCTGTCCTTAGCGTTTGTTATCAAAGTCTTTTCGTCTGAAAGTTCAAGTTTGAGTTTTTCCTCCATGAACTTAGCAATATCTCTTTTGATAACTTCACATTCGGCTTTGGAGCCACATACCCCGATTATGAAATCATCGGCATACCTGACATATTTCATTCTCTTGTATGTCGGTGACATCTCATCTACACTTGGATATTCACACATCAGACGGGAATATTCTGCTATCTTTACAGCCATTTCTTCCCGTTTCAGTGCGTCCATTTCAGCATTGAGTTTCGCAAGAAGTCTGCGCTTTCGGTCTGAATAGATACGGTATTGCCTATTCTTTGGGCGTGTATTGCCCATATCAAAACGTTGGATATATTCTGCAATATACTTGTCGAACCTATCAAGGTAAATATTTGCCAATATAGGACTTATGATGCCACCTTGCGGAGTTCCGCTGTATGTGTTGTTGAACTTCCAATCTTCGATATATCCCGCATTGAGAAATTTACGGATGAGCCGTAGAAAACGTTCGTCGTTGATTCGTTCCCTAAGAGTTTCTATCAGTACATTATGGTCTATGTTATCGAAGAAGGCCTTGATGTCTCCCTCAATAAACCATTTTGTACCCAGAAATGTCTTCTGAATACTTGTCAATGCTGTCTGACAGCTCTTGCGAGGTCTAAAACCGTGAGAAGTGGAGTCAAAGTAGCTTTCATAAATTGCTTCAAGAACCATTCTCACAACTTCCTGCACTAACTTGTCTTCAAAAGATGGTATTCCGAGAGGACGTTTCTTCCCGTTCTTCTTGGGTATGTAAACTCTCTTGGCTGGATGTGGCTTATAGGTCTCATCACGAAGACTTGCAATAAGCCGCTCAATGCGCTCGATACTCATTCCGTCAACAGTCTTGCCGTCAGTACCGGATGTCATGTTGCCTTTCTTCGATGCTATTCTCTGATAGGCTTGATAGAACATCTGCTCATTGAAAAGAATACGGTAAAGCCGCTCGAACTTATAGCCCGAAATCTTACTATGCTTTACTAAGTTGTTCAATATGATTGCTGGACTTGTCATAATGTATTTCACATTTTCCTTTAATAATATTGAGTTGGTGTAACTGCCTCCCTTTGCCATGTGCAAGCCATTAACTTGCTCAGACTACTACGGAGGCTCCGTTACCATACCGAATTTTCAAGCCCTTCGGCTATAGCCTTTCGGCGTTTCGGGTTAGGTAATCCCCATTTAGTCTGTATATCAACAGCGCGACAGACTGTCGGATGCAACTTTCGTCCGTTAATCTACTTATTGCAGACGTGTCGGAGTCGGTTCTATGTCCCAAACAACCTAAAAACTTGTTGGGATACTCTCGACATGGCGTTTTGAGGTAACTGCCTTGTGCCATGGCCCTGGTATGTGCCACTGGACTATTGTTCAACCAATACAGGCTTCATCCTCATGTCTGTCTTTATGTCTTGCCATTCAGTCGCAACATGGCAGTTAGTTGACTTATGGCTTTTCCAACATGCTACACTCCCCCTCGGGTTTCCCTTTGGGATAAGTTGGATGACATTAGGTTTATTTAACGCGTTAATCATTGTTATCTACTCCTTAACAGATGTAAATTGAGTAAATATCAGAACTAACACGCCTAAGAACCTTAACCTAACTTATGCTACTAAGCAATTAATATACAGCCTTATGGGCGCACTATAGGTATCCATATTAATGCCAGCCTTGAAATCGACATTCCAAATGCCCCAGTCGTTCCACCAGTCCCAAGCAACCTTACCAGATTTTACCCACGAATAATCACCGATCCGATTCGGAGAAGCCAAGGCATAAACCAGATTATTCACCGGCATCTGCGTATCATCACTCGTAATCGCCATGATTCGCCAAGGGAAAGAACGTGTACCCTGGCAACGGGCTATATCATCACTCCGCTTCGTTACATATTTCATGGCACGTGTACTGTGTACCGCGTATTCTTCCGGATATTCAGCAAAGTCGGCCTTCAAAGCACGAGCTTTCGGATCTGCAAGCACAAACATACCCGGATAATTCTCCAGATCAGATTCCAGAATCGTCACCTTAACGCCATCGCCACAATCAGCTGTTACCGGCAAGAAGGCAACTTATCAATGTTTTCCCATGATACATGACATCATACGAAATGTCCTCTTCCACTACGAGCTTCATCTGAATCGCTTTATCGGGCGATGAGACTACATACTCTTGGGCATTCAATACGTTTCCGAGAGATAAAACCAACAAGGAAACCAGGGTTAACAAACTTTTCTGTGCCATAATTATATGCTGTTTTTTTATCCAAATTACAGGTTGCAAAAATACAGGTTTACCTAATAAAAGCGAACAGATTTCTTTTTAATTCATACCATTTCTCTTGTTTTTAATGACAGGCCATAAAACATCTGTTTAATAGCATATCCTATAAATCCTCCCAAAAGGTCAAACCTATTGTCTTTCCTCGTATATTTATCCCTGGAACATGTCGAAAGACGTGCAAAACACGAGAAAGACCTCTGTCCGGAACCTTGCACGACGTGCGAAATGCTAGAAAGCCTCTGTCTCGGACTTTGCACGACGTGCGAAATGCTAGAAAGCCTCTGTCTCGGACTTTGCACGACGTGCGAAATGCTAGAAAGCCTCTGTCTCGGACTTTGCACGACGTGC
>OGYL01001940.1_pt1 | contig 15199 bp, 16 predicted proteins | sample 1576541 | NCBI WGS metagenome assembly OGYL01 (sample SAMEA3541551, study PRJEB24748) | human gut metagenome | biome: human gut; feature: human-associated habitat; material: faeces | place: China | collected 2012 | reverse complement strand
GGCAGGTTGTTCCCGCCGGTACCGGCTCTGGCGGAGAGCGTGGGAACAACGTCCAACGGTCCCTTGTACCGGCTGTCTATCCCGTGGTTCTCGTACAGTCTCAGTACTGCCGGAGTTGTATTTCCGCCGTCGGCACTTTTAAGCGTCGGTGCGACATCTTCAGTATAGCCGACGCTCCCGGCTGAGCTGCCCGCGCCCGGACTGAACCCAGCAACGAAGGTCTGTATCTGGAGATTCTGCGTTGCCTTCAACGCACCAGCAACGCCGTGCAGGTCTATCCCTTCGTTCCTCTGGTTTATATGGTAAGCATGGATATCTGTGTCTATATCCTCACCGTCACTCAAGCCCGCCTGCGCCAGCAAAGCAGCTTCCAATCTTTTCGGCAGCGGTTTTCCACGAACCTTCGACCGGCGCAGTATACCCAGGCAAGCTTTCGGGCTTAAATAATATCTTGGGTGCGGTGAGTCCTCCAAAATCTGCGACAAGGAAGATTCGTGCTCTTCTTTGGGGGACACCCCAGTGTTGAGAAGAGGTAACTCGCCAGCCCACGGAGAGCGTATCTCCCACTCGTATCCACCCAGCAGATTGAAATTTCCCGGCGTGAGGTCGAGGAACATATATGTCGGGTACACATATTTTAATAATCTCCTCAAGGACGATCCTGAAGTCCTCGCCGTGCGGCTCACCTGAGGAGAATGCTCCGGGCACGTTCTCCCAGCATAAGATTCTAGGTCGAACAGACACGCCTGATCGTCCTCGTAGTATATCTGCATTTCTCATCTCCTTAGTGATCCGTATCTGCTCCATGAAAAGTCCGGAGCGCGCTCCTGCAAGTCCGGCTCTTGTACCTGATGCGATGGAAAGATCTTGACACGGGCTGCCCCCGGCTATTATATCTACCGGCGGCAGCTCCGCTCCGTTCAGCTTAGTTATATCCCCCAAGTGGAGCATCTGGGGAAAGTGCGTAGACGTTACGGCAATGGGAAACGGTTCTATCTCACTCGCCCATAATGGCACTATGCCGTTATTCACGGCGGCAAGAGGGAAGCCGCCTATGCCGTCGAACAAACTTCCGAGTGTGAGCGTCACTTGCTCACCGCCTGAACTATGGCCTTGCCAGTATGTACTGCCGTCTGCGCAGTATACACTGCGCTCATGATGTTCGCTCTCGTGCTTGTGTCGAGGCCGAAGGCTCCGGCGATGCGCGTTATCTCACTCGACGAGAGCATAAGCCCAATGCCGAGCAGTGCGTGCTCCTTGAACACGAGCAGTCCCGCAATGAGTATCGTCGCCTGTAAAAATGCTGTGAGACATACACCGATGACCTGCTTCATCCACTGGACGAACGCATCTATACCGCCGCGCGGTATGCTGAACATGTACAGGCTCCCGACTGCGATCTGTATCAAGAGAATGCCGCCGCGTTTGAGGTTTGCGAAGAACACTTTTATTACGGCATACGCCATCATGATGATGCAGACGATCACCATGATGGGGCTTGTTACTGCCTCAAAGCCAGAGATGGGTTTCAAAACAAGGTCGGCGACAGTTTCAATCTCTTCATACTCCTGAATGATGTTCGCCGCGACTTCACCTATGGACGTCCCGTAGCCGGTCATGCCGGAGGTAAACTCAGCCTGCAAGGAGATAGCAAGCTGGTACAGTCTGACCGGGACAACGGAAAACAGGCTTGCCGCCATGAAGCCCTTGATGGCATTGAGGGCGACGGCGCGGATGTCGCCTTTGCCTCCGGCGTAGTTTATGCCGCACTCGAAACAGGCGACGATGAGACCGATGACGTACAGCGTCCACGCAAGGTAATTGAAGAACTGCACGATGCCCTGCACCCAGCTCATCTCGAACAGTTCCGCGCCCATGCTGCCCATCTCGGCGAAGAAGTTTCCGAGGAAGCCTACGATCTGGCAGTAGAGCCAGTCGAGTATCTCATCCAGTATCTTCGACGAGACAAAATCCCATATAAATATTGATCATCACCGCCTTTCGGTTCTCCCTGCATTACAGCCCGACGATGCCCCAGATGTAATTGGGCGCGGTAAGAGTAAATACGAGGCAGGCAAAGAGTATAGCCGGTGCAGTCCATTCAAGCTGTCCGGTCTTCCGGAAATCAAAATACGCCGTTCCCAGTTTGACAAAGAAAAATACGGCGAGAATAAGGTCGATTGCGGGGAAGACGACGTTGTCCACAACGGTCTTTATCTGCTGTGATGCAGTCGACCACGTGCTCTCGACCGCCCCTGCGACATCTCCGCTGGCGTAGGCGGGGACGGACAGCAGCGAGACGAACACCGCCGTCATAATGAGTACTGAGTATATCTTTTTTCTGCGCATTGGTTTCTCCTCCTAAAATGAAAATAGCCCTCAGTGCATAGCCTGAGAGCAGTGTTTTGCGACCCAGTCCGGGTCAAAATCATTGCGGCTTTCTGCCGAGCCGGATTCCATGAGAGCTTGAAGCACACTGTCGAAGGCTTCCTCATGCTTGCAGTCAAGCTTTGTCCACTCGTCACAGACGACCTTGAGCGGCTGACGGAAACGGGCAAGGTACTCTATGCAGGGTATATCTGCTGCCTGAACGAGCTTTATGGTGAGCAGGTTATAGCAGGTACACATAGCGTTTATCTCGCTGTACTTGGCAAAGACATAGGCCGCGCTGTGTTCGAGCATGGCGTCCTCATACTCAGAGAACTCGCGGTCTATGCGCCGTTCCAGCTCGGAGCACAATTCCTTATCTGCGTTACAGGTCGAGCTTGAAGTCTTGTCTCTGCTCTTCTGCCGCTTTTCTGTATTCAGTGATGAAGCCATCCAGAACTGCCGGATGAGAGCCGACACAGAATTCGCAATTGCGGTGGTCGTCAGGTATCTCAATGTTTTCACCCCATTCTTTGTTTGACCAACTGAACCTGCCGTCATATTTGAGCTGCTGCAAAGTGTTGGCGAGAACGTATTCCACACGGTCGTAGCCGAACTCTTGGATAACGCCTTCGGCACAATCCGGTTTAAGGTGCATGCCGTCGAAGCTCTGCCGGATAGCGTCCTCAATGGCCTGCTTGCAGCGTATATTCTCGTTGACGCTCTCGCGCCAGAGCGGAATCTCATCATGCGCCCTGGCATACTCGCGGGCTTCGGTATAAAGCGGAACGTTATTTGCCACCGGTATCCTCCTCAATATACTGCTTGAGCAGCTCTTTCAAACAGCCGTGGCCAATGACGAAACCATTGATTACGGACGTTGCGGCTTCATAGGCATTATCCATAGTCTGCTCGCTGCCGGAGCTGTACTGCTTTGCAATGTCCATACAGGCGGAATCTACTGCACTGTTAAGCAGCTCGGAGATGCAGTCATAGTCGCAGTCCTCACACTGAGGCTCACACATTTCAACGAGCCTGTGTGCAAGCTCACTTGCGGTCATCACCATGCTGGATATTCCCGTCATGATTTCTTTGACGCTCATTTTGTCTTTGAGGATGAGCGCCATCTGCGGAGACACTATGAGCTGTGTGGTATTTTCACGCTCTATACCGCTCAGTGCAAGCGCTACGTGGGTAATAACTGCTCCGTGCTCATTTTTCATAAGTTCAAATTTCATTGGCTTTACTCCATAAAAATGATTTTTCCGTCCTCTGTCAGTCCAAACGGCAGCTCCGGCTCGTGTACAAGCTCCACACCCATATCTGAGTTTCTCGTGAAGATCGAGAGCTGCGAGGTGCATAGCAGAGGATCAAAGTTTGTGATGAGTACTTCTTCATACTCACTGCCCGCGGTCTGGGACATTGAGTTCGGTCGCTTGGTGCGGAATATGTAGAAGTCCTTGTAGATGTCCAAAATTTTGGCGCAGAAATTGTAAGAAACCATCGCAAAACCGTGGCAGCTCTTGATGGCACTACACAGCCTGAGATGGTCTCTCTTGGGGAACTCTACTTCATAACATTCGGCATTGTAGTACGGCGGGTCACAGTAGAAGAACGCATCCGGACGGTCGTACTGTGCCAGCAGACTTTCAAAGTCCTTGTTTTCTATGACCACATTTTCAAGCCTGCGGGAGCAACGCCAAATATCTGCGAAGAAGTTCCGTATATTGCAGGGCTTTCCGCCGAAGGACTTGCCCGCGCCGCTGAAGCTGTAACGTATGAGCTTGTAGTAGTTTGCCGCTCTACGCACGTTCCCACGCTGGGCGCGTTTGAGGAGCAGCGCCTTTATAGCCTTGGCATGGAGCGGCGAAAAATATTTGTCCGCCAGTTCCAGCTCTATTGCGAGATACTCGTCGTCGAATTCCTCACACTTTAACTGCCGGGATATTACTTCAAAGTCGTCCCGACTGTTAAGCGGCAGAAATCCAAGCTCGGTTATGAGTGCCAGCGGGCGCTCCTTCACGCAAAAGAACAGATTCGTGAGGTTGGAGTTGTAGTCGTTATATACCTCCATGCAGCCGCGCTTGATTGGCCGGTTCATAAGCACCGTTCCGCTTCCGCCGAACACGTCTATGAAGCGTGAGTAGTTAGCCGGGGCAAGGCGCTCTATGATCCACAGGAGCTTGCCCTTGCCTCCGACCCACGGGATGAAGCTTTTCAGATGCCGTCACCGCCCCGGAAGCTGATCATCGAGCACTCGAGTCCCGTTATGGCGGCGTCGATACCGTCGCGTATACGCCGGAGGTTCTTGATAGTGTCATAGACTTCGGCAGCGATCTCGGCAAAGTAGTAGCCGTTTGAGCTGCTGCCTATGGGTATACACTCGCGGCGAAGACGGTTGACATGTTTGCGCAGTTCGTTTTCGCTCATGTGCAGGTCTGCCTGTATGGTACGTGCGCTTATACACTTTTTCTTTCCTCTGCAATTTTTATATAGGTAGACGCAGAGCTGTTCTTTCCTCATTGCATTTCCTTTCCGGGCATCGCTTCCCGGAAATGGGCATGAAAAAGCAGAGCCACTTCTTTTCGGGAAACGGCCCAGCTGTGATTATGTGTTGTTGTTTAATTGATTCACGTTATCTGCATGTCCATCACCTCCGACTCGTCCTGCCACGGGGCATCCATAGGCTGAAAGTCGTCGCGTGTTACCATGCCGTATTCGGTGAATTCGGCGTTGTACCCCTGCTGAAGTATACTGCCGTACTTCTCAGTATCCAGACACTGGCGCAGTTCCTCCGCCTGTCTGCTGCCGATGACGTTTTCAAACTCGTCGTACACGAGGTCGGCGTAATTCTTTATTTGTGCGTCAAGATTAAAATGCTCCAGTCTCTCCGCAAGCGAAATTGCCCGCTCGACACTGCTGCACCGACTGGCGCTGAGTACCGCTTTGAGCTTCGGGAGTTGCTTCTCACGGGAAGGCATAGCCTCAACAACTTCTGCGAAATGGTAGAATGTTTCAAGTTCCGCTGGCAGGTCAGCAAACTCCGCCGCCTGAGGAATGATGCCATCATAGTCAAGAACCACGACACCTTCCCAGTCTTCTGCGCCGAGCTGCTTCTGCGCCTTTTTCAATTCTTCAGCAGACGCAGGCAATGTAAGCGTGACAGTTTGGTCAGCGTCAAGGTCGGGATGCAGACCAAGGGTAACCCGGAAGAGGTATTCCGGCTTTTTAGGAAAATCTCTGAAGCAGGGTGGTGCAGCAGTCATCTTGCCATCCCTCAGCACATAACAGCCTCCGACGAAAACACCGTTTTCCCCCTGATGCATCATTCTTCCGATACCGGTAAAGTCCAGCATTTTAAACACGCTGTCAGGCACTCCGACCAATTCGGGAATAAAATCGTTCTCTGCGTAAAACCGGCCAAGCGCAGCATCATCTGCGGCATCCACTATATGATAATAGTCGGTCTTTGCGCTGACCGCCAAATCCCGCAGATCCTGCGGCGTGATGATGCCGCCGTTGGTGCTTATTTTCTTCTGTACCTCCATTGAGAGTAGTCCCTCAAAGGCAATTCCCTGTACCTCATCCAGTGCTGCCAGTTGCCCGGCAAGTTCGTTCAACTCATTCAGGCTGATGTCTGCTCCATCCAAATGCGGGGCGAGATACTCGAAGTCGTAATAATCGTCGACCTCCAGATACAGCTCCTCGTTTTCCTGAAGCTGCACCTTATCCAACGCATCGTGCAGCTCCCACGGGGAAGCCGGCAGTTCCAGTCTGGCGTGGGCTTCACTGTCGGGCGCATCAAGCTTTGCAAGATAGACGCCGAATATTTTTTTAGCCAAAGGTCATCCCTCCTTGCTGCTGTTCGGGCTGCTGATATGCAGATGGGTCTGCACCGGGGACGCTCCAGCCAAACATGGAACCTACTTTCATGGCCTGCTCCTGTGCAGGTGTAACGCCAAGGCGTTCGTTGTTGTAGTCCGCCAGTTCACGGTTCTGAGCGGGATCATCCGTAGACCAGTCGCTGGGGTAGTAGCCGTTCTCGCCGCGTTTGATGCAGATCAGTACGCCGGTACTGGGCAGCGTGGAAAAACAGAGTTCTGGCATACCTTCTGCATACCTCTGGCTGAATCGTTCCTGTTCGGTCTGGATGCTCCAATTATCACAGCTCCAGAGGTGGACATACAGCTCATCGCCGCCGTTCACGCGAATTTCCTGCTGCTCGAAGTTCTCGCCCCAGCCGTCAGACATTTGTCCGGAGAGGTATTCTTTCAGCGTTTCCAGTTCTTCTGCGTCCAATTTGCCCGCAACGCGGCATTCCGCCACGCCCCAGAGCTGACCGCTGCGTTCTTCCACTGCGAAAACAGCCGAATGAACCTTACGATTGACGCTGTCCGTTTCGTCATACCAGTGCATAACGCCGCGCTCGGTTTCCTCCGGCATCCGGCTCTTGAGAAGCGCCGCCGCGATTTTTTCCTGATATGCCTGCAGCGACCGGCCGTCCAGCACGACACTCTCATTTTCGAGATCGCCGTAGCGGTTACGCTCATAGAGGTCTGCGATCAGCGGCGCATAGAGCTTCAGCGTTTCCAGCTTGGGCGGCAGCACTGTGAAGCTGTCCTCGCCGGGAATAATCGCCAGTGTCCGCCCGTTGTTCCACTTCATATGGATGCTGCCAGCATCATCCACCAGCTCCACAACGCCCTCCGTGCCGGGGGTAACCGGTGCATATGGGTCATGCATGGAATTGAGCCGGATGCGTGTGCCGGGCGGATACTGCGCCTGCATGAATTTTACCATTTTTCTGTCCAAATTTACATCCCTCCCATCTGCATTTCCTGTTTTTCTGCCTGTTCTGGCCGCTGATACTGCTTCAGGCTCTCTTTTGCCCAATCCGGCAGATATTCGTCTTTCAGAACGCCAATAAAATCATTCCGGTTCCAGCGCGTCTGTTCACCATCACCGAGACAGGTGCAAAGAATGGAACGTCCGCGTGCGGTCGGGCTGCACCCAAAGCCGCTTTGCGCCAGCCAGAGCTGATTCTCAGGTGACCAGTATTCTTCTTTCAGGGTATTTGGCGAGAGAACAAGCACCTTGCCGGTGTAATCCAGTTCGCTCGAATCCGGTTCGCACTGCTTCTGGTCGAACATTCCAAGATCCATGACGAGCTTTCTGTAGTGTGAAATGAAACCGTCCAGAATGGCGGAATGACTTCTGGCGGCAAAGCAGTAATTATGCATTTCATCCTCCGGAATGTAATGGCTTTCCGCCCAAGCTCGGTTGTCCGGACGGAAGCGTCCATCGCCGCGCCGCTCCTGCACGGTGTTCGCTAAAACGTGTTCCACGCGCTTGTAGCCGTAAAGCTCGACGATCTTTTCTACCGTGCCGTCCTTCAGATGCATCCCGTCGAAGTTTTCCCGAATGAGGATGTCGATGCCGCCCGCGCAGGCACAGTTTTCCCGGAAGCTCTCGCGCCATTTTTCGATCTCGCCGCGCTTCATTGCGTCTTTTGCCGAATACGGATAAAGCGGGACCTTACTCTGCATCACTGTTCTCGCTTTCTGCAGTCAGAATATCGTTCAGCGCGTACAGGCTGTGTCCGGAGGCCAGCAGGCATTGCAGGATCGAGCGCGGCACATCCGTCAGATCATGCCTGTACGATGCCGGATAGACGGCAATCACGCCAGCATCCTCGCTGGCCTCGCAATCCAGTTTGGTGTCTGCCGTGATCCCAGCCTTTTCTCGCGCCCAGTCCGGCACGGCAACCGTAAACTCTCGGAGCACCTCATCCAGCGTCATGGCCGTCACCGCCCTTCGTCTTTATCCGCCGCAGCACCGGGGAGAGTGCGTTCCGCCGCATCAGCAGCCACACCAGCAGCGCGTCGATACAGCCGGTGATGGCGAACTGAACGCTGCGGGCCGCCAGCCGGGTGAGGAAATAGGGCCATTTGGCTGCACCACCGTACACCAGCGCCAGGGCCATGCTCTGCCAGAGCACGGAGCCGCATACCGCCGCAGGAAATACCGCCAGCGCCGCCCGCCAGAGGGTAGGCCTGCGCCAGACATACCGGCGTACCAGCCCCGCCCACAGGCCGTACAGAATGGGCGGCAGGCAAAAGATCGGGTTGTAGCCAAAGGGGGAAAACAGACACCCAATGAAGTCGGCGGCAAAGCCCACCGCGGCGCCGGGCAGCGGCCCGAACAGCAGTCCGGCCAGGAGAATGGGCACTGCCTCCAGAGAGAAGCGGCTCACTTCGCTGGGAATGATGGTCAGCAATCGGGCCAGCACCACGCTCAGCGCGGTCAGCAGAGCGCAGACCGTCAGGGCATAGGTGTCGAGGACCGGTACGGGGACGACGTAAAGTTCTTTTTTCTGCATAAAAAAATACCTCCTTATCCTTGGGATGGGAGGTATCACCATATAGATAACGACACAAACTGCCCGTGGAAGCTGGAATGGTATCGCGGCGCAGATGCACCTTCGTCCGGCGGCAGCCTCCCATCCGTCCGGCACTTAACGCACCATCCCTACACGGAACTGCTCACAGTATATACGCATTCCCACGAAAATGCAAGAAAAATAATTCCACAAGATATAGACCCGACAGTTGACTACATTCCACAGGATGATGTATAATGGTCGTGAATACATACCGAGATGCGGCAAGGAGGGCACAGCATGGCTTTTGACTTTGAAAACGGTTCCTACACCGACGCTGCCGGGCGCACGGTCCTTGATCCTGCTGTTTACAAGGACTGGCAGATCGGTGCGGCGGCGGAGCAGGCCCTGCCCCCGGTGGACTGGTTCCGCCGGAAGCTGGGGCTGCTGCCCGAAGAACTCCTGCCGTATGGGAAGACCCCCAAGCTGGACTTTCTGCGGATCATGGAGCGCCTGAAGGACCGGCCGGACGGCAAGTATATTGAGGTAACGGCCATTACCCCAACGCCCCTGGGCGAGGGGAAGTCTACTACGTCTTTGGGCCTGATCGAGGGACTGGGACGTCTGGGCGCCAACGTGGGCGGCTGTCTGCGCCAGCCTTCCGGCGGCCCCACTATGAACGTCAAGGGCACCGCCGCCGGCGGCGGGAACGCCCTGCTCATTCCCATGACGGAGTTCTCCCTGGGCCTGACCGGCGATATCAACGACATCATGAACGCCCACAATCTGGCTATGACCGCCCTGAATGCCCGTATGCAGCATGAGCGCAATTATGACGACGAGACGTTGGCCAAACGCGGCCTGCGGCGGCTGGACATCGATCCGGAGCGCGTGCAGTGGAGCTTTGTGCTGGATTTCTGCTGCCAGGCCCTGCGAAAGATGCGTATCGGCCTTGGCGAGGGGAAGATGGACGGCTATCCCATGGACACCTGCGCCAACATCGCGGTCAGCTCTGAGCTGATGGCTATCCTCTCCGTGGCCCGGGATCTGGAGGACCTGCGTCGGCGCATCGGCAGCATCGTGCTGGCCTATGACAAGCAGGGAAGACCCGTTACCACCGAGGACCTGGAGGTAGCCGGGGCCATGACCGCCTGGATGCGGAACACCATCAACCCCACGCTGTGCTACACGGTGGAGCATCAGCCGGTGCTGGTCCACGCGGGGCCCTTTGCCAATATCGCCATCGGCCAGTCCTCGGTCATCGGCGACCGCCTGGGGCTGAAGCTGTTTGATTACCATGTCACCGAGTCCGGCTTCGCCGCCGACATCGGCTTCGAAAAGTTTTGGAATGTCAAGTGCCGCCTGTCCGGGCTGAAGCCGGACGTGTCGGTGCTGGTGGCCACCGTCCGCGCCCTGAAGATGCACGGCGGCGGCCCGGAGGTCGTCCCCGGACGACCTCTGCCGGAGGCGTATACACGGGAGGATCTCGCCCTGCTGGAGGCAGGCTGCGCCAATCTGCTGCACCACGCGGCCACCATCCGCAAATCCGGCGTCACCCCTGTGGTGTGCATCAACAAGTTCTATACCGATACCGACGCGGAGCTGGAGCTGGTGCGCCGTATCTGCGCGGAGAACGGCCTGCGCTGCGCCGTGTCCGATCACTGGCGCTATGGCGGTGCTGGCGCCGAAGAGCTGGCCCGCGCGGTCATGGCTGCCTGCGACGAGCCCTCGGCGCTGCAATTCCTCTACCCGGACGATATGCCTCTGCGTGAGAGGGTGGAGCGCATCGCCCGGGAGGTCTATGGCGCCGACGGGGTGGACTGGTCGCCGCTGGCGCTGGAGAAGGCGGCACGGTTCGAGTCCGACCCCAGGTACGCCGACTACTGCACCATGATGGTCAAGACGCACCTGTCCCTGTCCCACGACCCGGCCCGAAAGGGCGTGCCTACCGGATGGCGTCTGCCGGTGCGGGATGTGCTGGAGTACAGCGGCGCACGGTTTCTGTGCCCCGTGGCCGGCGGCATCTCCATGATGCCCGGTCCCGGCTCCGACCCCGCCTACCGCCGCATCGATGTGGATACGGCCACCGGCGCGGTGACGGGCCTGTTTTAAGAGAGGAGCGCTTTTATGGACGATACGATGCGGAGCTGCCGCGAATTTACAACGGTGCTGTCCTCCGCAGCTCCCGCGCCCGGGGGCGGCGGGGCGGCGGCACTGACCGCCGCCGTAAAGGGCAACGTGGACGCCACCTTCGCCTGCCTCGCCGCCATGGACGGCGCGGAAACGGTCAGCGCGTATGCGCGGTTCAACTGCACCGCTCGCTACGATGCGGCATCGGACGAGTATATCGTAGTGGTGCTGTACGGATAAACCAACTGAACACCCGACCGAAGGACCGACAGCGTGAGCTGCCGGTCTTTTGCGTTGGGGGGAAGGAACGCTATGAAGAAAACAATTCCCAAGCTGCTGACACTTGTGTGCCTACTGGTGGCTGTCATGGGGCTGTCCATCGTGACTGCCCATGCCGCCACGGTCACGGGCGTCGTCAGCAGCGGCAACGAGTACCGCTACCATGAGGACAAGACGCCTGTGTCCCAGTGGGGGCCGTACACCAGCAACAAGCTCAAGTATTTCACCCGGAACGACACCGGGGAGACTGTCCCGGCCTACTGTATGGAGCCGGAGGTGCGCTCCGCCAGCGGCGATTTGCAGTATTCCTCCACATCGTGGAGCGACCTGACGTGGAATCAGCGGTATGCCGTGACGCTGGCCATGGCCTATGGCTACGGCGGCAATTACGGCTTCAATATGCACCCGGACTGCGCGCAGCTGGCGACGCAGGCGGTGGTGTGGGAGTTCGTGTGCGGCTACCGCAGCCCGGTGTACCCCTACACACTGTACGACACCACCTGCGCCAACCTGTTCCATTATGCGGGCGACGATGTGGCGGTGGCGTACAACATCATCATTGATCGCATTATGAACCACGGCAAGATCCCCAGCTTCGCGGTTCGCTACCGAAGTCAGCTCAGTGACGGCAACGCCATCCAACTGACGTGGGACGGCAGCAAGTATGTGGGCACGGCTACCGACACCAACGGTGTGCTGTCACAGTATTACTTCGACACCAACATCGGCGGTGTGACGGTCAATCAGAGCTGGAACACGCTGACCGTGACGGCCACAAAGGACGCAGCGGCGCAGCTGAACGGCTATATCAGCAGCGACTACGGCTACTCGCTGGATGTGGAGGGCACAGAGTCCGTGCTGCTGGAGCCCAGCAATGGCAGCGGCTACCAGGCGTGTGCGGCGCTGACCTCGCTGCCCGACCCCGTGTGGGCGTATGTGCATTTTAAGGTCAACATCGTGGAGGAGAAGGGTTCTCTCACCATCAACAAAGTGGACGCCGATACTGGTGCAGCACTTTCAGGCGTCACCTACCGGCTGTTTGACGCCAGCGGCAATAAAGTGGCCGACGTGACCACCGGCGCGGACGGCAGGGCGGTATTCAGCGACCTGCCGCTGGGCAGCTATTCCTATCAGGAGATCAGCGCGCCGGAGGGCTATGTGGTGGACAGCACCAGATACACGGCCACCATCTCCACATCGGCGCTGCACATCACCGAGCAGCGTACCAACGCACTGGCCAAGGGCAGCATCGAGATCCTGAAGGTAGACGCCGAAACCAGACAGCCGCTGGCCGGTGTGGTGTACCGGCTCTTCGACGCCAACGGCAGCAAGATCGCGGATGGCACCACCGACGGCAACGGCAAGGTGACCTTCTCCGACCTGAAGCCCGGAAAGTACGCTTATCAGGAGATCAGCACCGTAAGCGGCTATCTGCTGGACAACACAAGGTACGAATTCAGCCTGACCAGCGAAAATCTCCATGTAAAGGTCACACGCGAGAACATGCCTACCAAGGGCAGTCTGACCATCCGCAAAATCGACGCCACAGGCGGGCCGCTTGCCGGGGCGGAGTTGTTGCTGGAGATGTCCACAGACGGTCAAAGCTGGGCAGAAATCGGCAAGTCCACCACTGACAGCACCGGCGCAGCCAAGTGGGACAATCTCAAGCTTGGGGCGAAGTACCGCGTCACCGAGGTCAAAGCACCCGCAGGCTATACCCTGCTGCCCGAGCCGGTATCGGTGGATACACTGACGGCGGACGCGCCGGACATTACCGTGACCCTCTGCAACAATGCGGACTTTGTGCTGCCGTTTACGGGCGGTCGTGGCTTCGCTGCACCCATCCTGTTTGCGGCACTCATGCTGGGCATGGATGTTTATTTTTGCAAAAAATCTGAATTCAAGAAGGAGAACAACTGAACATGAAAAAGATCCATCGCGTAGTGGCGCTGCTGCTGTCGGCGCTTATGGTCATCGGCCTGATGACCACGGCGTTCGCCGCAACAGATTCTGCGCCTACCATCGACCCCGGCAAGAAAGCGTCCCTGAGCATCTACAAGTACGACATCACCAAGGCCGGCAACGATGGCGCGTGGGACGCGGAGTCCTACGTTTCCACCGGCCTGCATGACGACGCGGTTATCGACAAGCTGAGCAAGTACACCATTCAGGGCGTAGAGTTCACATACCTCCGCGTGGCCGACATCGCCATGAACAATGAATTGGTGGAGAGCCAGCGTCAGGTGGGTGTGCTGTATGGTTTCGATGGCTCCGATCGCAGCAACGCCGTGTTGTCTGCCATCGGCCTGACTGCCGCGGACGCTCACAAGACCGAGGGCGACGTCAATTACTTCACCAGCGATATGCTCAACAACAAGCTGTCCGCTGCGCTGGCTGCCAATGCCACCACCGTGAAAAATGCGCTGGAGGCCGCTGTCAAGAACGGCGGTGTTGCCATGACCGAAACGGATGCCACCGGCCACGCCTCTGCTGACCAGATGGAGCAGGGGTTGTATCTCGTCGTGGAGACTCGCGTCCCCGAAAATGTTACCAGCACCTGCAATCCCTTCTTCGTATCTCTGCCCATGACCACCACCGACGGCGCGGCATGGAACTACGATGTGACCGTTTACCCCAAGAATCAGACCGGTAATCCTACATTGGATAAGACCGTGCGTGAAGCAAAGAACTCCACCGGCAAAAATACCGGCAGCCTGACCGACATCGGGGACGGCTACGCCCACACCGCCACCGCTTCTGTGGGTGACACCGTGGACTATCAGATCATCAGCACCCTGCCCACTATTACCTCCAAGGCGACTTCTCTCAGCGAGTACACCTATGTGGATACGCTGAGCAAGGGTACCAAGTACAACAAGAACGACGTGGTCATCGAGTTTTTCAAGGACAGTGGCTGCACCGACAAGATCACCACTTGGGCGGAGGATTCCGGCAAGTTCACCGTGACCTACGATGATACCGCCAACACCATGACCATCCGCATGACCGATGCCGGTCTGAGCGAGATCAACGAAGCTGCCACCGTTTACACCGACAGCGTGAAGCGCGGCTACTCCGACTGCACCATGCGTATCACCTACGCCGCCACTCTGACTGCCGACGCCAAGATGGGCGATACCGACAATCCCAATGAGGTCGTGCTGACTTGGAAGCGCACCAACACCACCTACTTTGACACGCTGGAGGACTGCTGCCATGCCTACACCTACGGCGTGGATGTACTGAAGCAGTTTTCGGATGGCAAGGGCAGCGCACAGAATGTAAAGTTCCTGCTGCACAACGATACCGACGATTGTTACATCATTGCCGACCTGAAGGATGGCGTGTACTACGCCAAGGGCTTTGCAGCCAAGAAAGCGGACGCCACCACCTTTGTCCCCAACGCGCAGGGTCATGTGGTGGTGAAGGGACTGGAGGATGACACTTACTCCCTGACTGAGACTGCCACCGACAAGGGCTACATTCTCCTCAAGGAAGCGGTCAAGATCGTCATCACCACTAAGGAAAACGGCGCTTGCGAGCAGTGCGGCGCCAAGCTGCTGACCGCCGCCGGCACCGTCAACGGCAAGGCCGTCAGCATGACGGATGGCAACGCTATCGTGCCGCTGACTGTGGTCAACAACCCCGGCTTCGACCTGCCCAAGACTGGCGGCTACGGCACGTGGATGTTCACCATTGGCGGCGTGGCGCTGCTGGGCGCGGCGGCTTTCATCGTGGTGAAGTCCCGCAAGCGTAACGAGCAGTGAAGCATTGGCTGTTGGCGGCGGTTTGCGGCGTTGCTGCGCTGGGACTGCTGCTGTACCCGCTGATCGGTGAGGCAGTCAATGCCAAATACCACTCTGACATTGAGACTACCTACACCGCCGCTATTGAGGACAGCAACGATGACGAATTAGAACAGCAGCGGCAGGCGGCGCGGCAGTACAACGCCATGCTGTCCGGCGTGGCCATCACAGAGGGAGGGGCTTCGGTCTCTCCCTTGCCGTATGCCCAGCAGCTTACGGTAGGCGGCGTCATGTGCTA
>OGYL01001931.1_pt1 | contig 15273 bp, 8 predicted proteins | sample 1576541 | NCBI WGS metagenome assembly OGYL01 (sample SAMEA3541551, study PRJEB24748) | human gut metagenome | biome: human gut; feature: human-associated habitat; material: faeces | place: China | collected 2012 | reverse complement strand
TTGAGAAAATACAGCCCGGCGGCATATTGTTTACGTTCTCTTGCAGCCAGGTTGTCACCAAGGACAATTTCCGCAATGCCGTATTTACCGCGGCCACTGTTGCCCGGCGCAAGGTCAGGATATTGCATCAGTTGCATCAGCCCGCCGACCATCCAATCAACATTTACCATCCTGAAGGAGAATATCTGAAGGGGCTGGTGCTTTACGTAGAATAGACTGCAGTGGCAATAAAAGACATCGTTGCGGGATATATAGCCAGGCACGGGCTTCTGGATAAGCGTTCCACATGCCTTGTTGCACTGAGTGGCGGGGCCGACAGCGTGGCCTTGTTGCTGCTTTTGCGCGAGCTGGGCTATGCCGTAGAGGCGGCCCATTGCAATTTTCACCTGAGGGGAGAAGAGTCCGACCGCGACGAGGACTTTGTTAAATGCCTTTGCCACACCAACAATGTGCCTTTGCACATAGTCCACTTTGATACAAAGGCGTATGCTTCGTTGCACAAGGTGAGCATAGAGATGGCTGCCCGACGGCTGAGGTATGCCTACTTCAAGCAACTGTTGGGCGACATCGGTGCTGCCGCTGTGTGTGTGGCCCACCATCAGAATGACAATGTCGAGACGGTGCTGATGAACCTCATGCGTGGCACCGGCATTCACGGACTGGTGGGCATAAGGCCGAAGAATGGCTTTGTGGTGCGCCCGCTGCTATGCTTGAGCCGCAGCGACATCGAACAATACCTCGGCTCACGCGGCCAGGGATATGTGACCGACAGCACAAACCTCGTGCCCGACGTGGTGCGCAACAAGATACGGCTTGAGCTGATTCCGCTGATGAAAACAATCTATCCCGAGGCTGTCGGCAACATCCAGCGCACTTCCGGGCTTGTGGCTGAGGCCGAAAAGGTGTATGATGCCGCAATCGCCGATTCGGTGTCGATGGTGACGGGGCGCGAAGGCGGTTTGGTGTATGTGGACATTGACCTACTGAAACAACAGCCTTCGCCCGAAGCCACGCTGTTTGAGATACTTCAAGGTTACGGATTTTCGTCGCAGCATGCAGAGCGGATATACCTTAACATAGACGCCGCACCGGGAAAGGTGTATTCTTCCGGCGGCTATGACTTGGCCATAGACCGGGGCAGGATGCTTATTTCAGAAAAGCGTGAACCATGCCGTGATTTGCGCATGCCTGAGCCCGGGGTATATGTCTATGGCGATGGAAGGAAGCTGCGCCTTGACGTCAGGCCGGTCGACGCGTCGTTTGCAATATCTCGGCAGGGCTGCGTGGCGAGTGTTGATGCGGCAGACGTCGCTTTCCCGCTTACACTCAGGCATGTGCGCGAAGGCGACAGGTTTGTGCCGTTTGGCATGAAAGGGTCGAAGCTTGTCAGTGATTACCTCACTGACCGCAAGCGAAACCTGTTTCAGAAGCGTGGCCAGCTTGTGGTTGAAGATGCCACCGGTAAGATTGTCTGGCTCGTGGGTGAACGCGTGGACAACAGATGCCGCATCACCGGCGAAAGCAAATCGGCGTTGATAATGTCGTTTGTCGAAGAGACTTAGGCTGCAACCGGGCTTTGCGCTTGCGGTTGATTGATTGCCGTAGGTGCCATATCTGTCATGTGAGATTGTGGAATTCAAGAAATGCCGGCAGCCGGGCAATTTGGTATGCAAGGCTAAAAGACATAGTGTGCCAGTATGCCACGTGAGGCAAGCAGACAGGTTCGACATCTGTTTCGGCGTCAGGCCGAAACGTGGCGCCATGCCGCAGTAGGCATGGCTTTTGCATTCCTGCCATGCCCTGCAATCGCTTACTGCCTCTTTCAGTCATCTTGTCAGCCTGCTTGGCCATTCGTCGCCAGACATGCCTTTGGCAAAGGCGCCAAGCTGCATTCACGGCAGAAGCAAGAAAAATATTTTGAGTGCTATGGCCGATTTGGGGTGAAGCCCAGGCCTTATGCAACAAGGGGCAGGCCGAAAGCGGCCTGCCCCTTGTTGCATAGGGTTGATGGTTTATTCCAGAAAGACATCGTCCTTTCCCTCAGCTTTGCCAATCCTTATGGTCTGCCCTTGTTCAAGGTCGCCGTTAATGATCATTTCACACAGCTTGTCTTCAATGTAGTTCTGGATGGCCCGCTTCAAAGGCCTTGCCCCAAACTGCACGTCGTACCCCTTGGTTGCAACAAACTCCTTGGCTTCGTCGTTTATCTCGATGTTGTAGCCCAGGGCATTGACCCTTTTGAACAGCCCCGACAGTTCGATGTCGATTATGCTCTTGATGGCCGTAAGGTCCAGTTGGTCGAATGTTATTATCTCGTCCAGGCGGTTGAGGAACTCTGGCGAGAACTGCCTGCTCAGCGATTTCTGTATGATGCTGCGCGCATACTCTTTGTCTTTGTCGTTCATGGCTATGCCCGCATTGCCCGCCGTGAATCCCACACCGTGGGAGAACTCTTTGAGCTGGCGCGTGCCCGCGTTGCTTGTCATTATGATTACCGTGTTGCGGAAGTCGACAAAGCGGCCGTTGCCGTCGGTAAGCCTGCCTTCGTCGAGCACCTGCAGCAACAGGTTGAACACATTGCCGTGGGCCTTTTCAATCTCGTCGAGCAGCACGATGGAATAGGGGTGGCGGCGCACCTTTTCCGTCAGCTGTCCGCCTTCCTCGTAACCCACGTATCCCGGAGGCGCCCCGATGAGCCTTGAAACATTGAAGCTCTCGGTGTATTCGCTCATGTCTATGCGTATAAGAGCGTCTTGCGAGCCGAACATAAACTCGGCCAGTTTCTTTGCAAGATATGTCTTGCCCACACCGGTAGGCCCGAGGAACATGAACACGCCAATAGGGTGGTTGGGGCTTTTCAGCCCTACGCGGTTGCGTTGGATGGCTTTCACCATTTTGTCTATGGCCCTGTCTTGCCCCACAACCTCCTTCTTCAGCTCCGAAGCCATGCCTTTCAGGCGCAGCCCTTCCGATTCGGCCATTCGCTGCACCGGCACACCCGTCATCATCGAAACCACCTCGGCCACGTCTTTTTCGGTCACCGTCTGTCGCTCTTCGCCGTCGCCGTTGGTCCAGCGTTCGTTGAGTTCGGCCAGTTCCTTTTCCAGTTCGGTCTGCTTGTCGCGGAACCCGGCAGCCAGTTCAAAGTTCTGGTTGCGCACAGCCGCCTGCTTCTTTGCCTTTACGAGTTCAATCTCTTTCTCCTTCTCGGTTATCTCGGGCGGTATTCGTACGTTGCCCATGTGAACCCGCGAGCCTGTCTCGTCCAGGGCGTCGATGGCCTTGTCAGGGAACTGGCGGTCTGTGACATATCTCTCTGTCAGTTTGACACACGCGCTGAGAGCCCCGTCGGTATACTTCACATGGTGGTGATGCTCATACCTGTCTTTTATGTTGTTGAGTATGGTCAGCGTCTCGTCGCTGCTTGTCGGTTCCACCAGCACTTTTTGGAAACGCCTCTCGAGCGCGCCGTCTTTTTCAATGCTGTTGCGGTATTCGTCGAGCGTTGTGGCCCCGATGCACTGTATGGTGCCCCTGGCCAGTGCCGGTTTGAGAATGTTGGCGGCATCCATGCTGCCGGGAGTCGAGCCGGCGCCTATTATTGTGTGTATCTCGTCGATGAAGATAATGACGTCCGGGTTTTGCTCAATCTCCTTTATCAGCGCTTTTATGCGCTCTTCAAATTGCCCGCGGTATTTCGTCCCGGCCACAATGCCGGTCATGTCGAGGCTTATAAGCCTTTTCCCGAAAAGTACCGGCGACGTCTGCCGCTTTGCAATAAGCTGTGCCAGCCCTTCCACTATGGCGCTCTTTCCAACACCGGGCTCGCCAATCAGAATTGGGTTGTTTTTCTTCCTGCGGCCAATTATTTCCACCACCCGGGCTATCTCGTGCTCGCGTCCCACCACGGGGTCGAGCTTGCCTTCGGCCGCTGCCTGTGTCAGGTCGGTGCCAAAGTTGTCGAGCACGGGCGTCTTCCCGCCAGGCTTGCGTGTCTGCGTGGTGGGTTGCTGCCCGCCCTGCTGCCTGTCGCCATATTTGCCCTTGTCATCCTGGTTTGCCTCTTCGTACTCGTCTTCGTCTGGAAGTCCGATACCGTCGTTGACGCTGCTCTTCTGTTGCAGCAGAGCATATACGTCGTCGTATGTCATGTCGTTCTGTTCCAATATTTCTTTTGCTCCGTTGTTTACGTTGTCGTGTAGTATTGCCAATAGAATATGTTGCTCGTCAACTCGCTGCAGGTGTTGTATACGTGCCTCAAGTACAGCAAGTTTGAGAATGTTGCTCGCCTTTTCGTTTAACACGAGTTCGGATGTGTTTATTGGCTGGCCCACTTCGTTCTGCTTAACCCTGTCCTCCAGTTCGGCCTTTACGAGCCGGAGGTCGACATTCAGTCGCCTGAACACATCAATCACCGGGCCATCTTTCATCCTGAGAAGCCCCAAAAGCAGATGCTCCGGCGCAACCGAACTGCTGGCAAGGCGTGCTGCTTCTTCCCTGCTATAAGCGAGTATCTCTGATACTTTGGGTGAAAACTGGCTTGTCATATTGTCTGTTCCTTTCTTTATCTATGTAATGTGTAGTCAAGTGCGTGTTGGTGCAATGACAATATATAGTATTGCAAAAGCTGTGCCAAACATTGCTCTGGTGCTCAGCAGCGACGTCGATTTATGACATTTTGCATTTGTTTGTGCGCTCTTGGTTCCACATTGTAAACATAATGTGTGGCTCGTGGGTGCCCCATTGCGCCTTTGGGGGGTGCCACCCGGTTCGGTATGCCTGCCTCGGCCGCACGTCTCCGCCCGGGCTCTCTACTGTTGCAACTATCTCGTCGGGGCATATTTCAGATATTGTTGTTTATATTTAATTATTTGATATATGCTATTTTACATGTGAATATTAAATTATTGGTTTAGATAATGGCCCGTGTTGGATTCTGTCCCGGTCGGCCCGGCTGGGTGAAACGGGTCGTATTACATTGCGGAACGGCCTGTTTTGTGGTGCAATACGGGCCGTTTTGAAAGGCGATACGGCCCGTTTCGTTTTCTGGCAGATTCCGTTGGCCTTGTTCCCCCGGCTCGGTTCAACGGCAAGGGGAGGCGGTAGCGTGCCCGTAGGGGCCACTCTTGCCGGCAGGCAGATGGTGGCGCGAGCCTTTCATATCCGTAAGGAATCACGGCGAATGCCGGCGTGCGGCAGCAGGAGCGGCCCTTGCCGTCACCCCAGATGGCGCTGTCGGCGAGGCGGGCGTGAGGGTTGCTGCCGACCGCTTGCGCTGCCCAGGCCTTGTGCCTCGGCTTGTCGCTCCACCGCCGCGGCGGCAGCTAAAACCCATAGCATTTGGCAGTGTAGCCTAAAAAAGGCTAAAATGTTTTGCCATGTAAAGAAAATGTAGTAATTTTGAATGCTAAAAAGGAACTTAATCGCGCCAGAAGCTGCGTAAATGGCCTTAGACGGCATTTCGTGCCATGAGTGCCGCCGTCAAGTTGATGATGTGAAAACAATGGAGTGAACGAATATAAAATAGAATTAAAACAATATAGACAATCCAATGGATCAGACATTAGATCAAGACAGAATTATTAAGATTAATATCGAGGAGGAGATGAAATCCTCCTATATAGACTACTCGATGTCGGTGATTGTGGCCAGGGCGCTGCCTGATGTGCGCGATGGTTTCAAGCCCGTACACCGCCGTATTCTGTATGGTATGTTGGGAATTGGCAACACGAGCGATAAGCCATATAAGAAGTGCGCGCGCGTGGTAGGTGAGGTTCTGGGTAAGTACCACCCCCACGGCGACAGTTCCGTTTATGGCGCCTTGGTCAGGATGGCACAGGATTGGAACATGCGTTACACGTTGGTTGACGGGCAAGGCAACTTTGGTTCGGTGGATGGCGACTCGCCCGCGGCCATGCGTTACACTGAGTGTCGCCTTTCGAAGATGGGCGAACACATCATGGACGACATGGAAAAAGACACTGTCGACATGGTGAACAACTTCGACGACTCGCTCACCGAACCAACCGTGATGCCTACAAAGATACCCAATCTGCTGGTTAACGGAGGTAACGGCATCGCGGTGGGTATGGCCACCAACATACCTACGCACAACCTCGGCGAGGTGATTGACGGTTGTTGTGCATATATAGACAACCCCGACATCGACACCGACGGGCTGATGCAGTATATAAAGGCCCCCGATTTCCCAACGGGTGCATATATATATGGTGTAAACGGGGTGAAGGAGGCTTATGAGACCGGGCGCGGCCGCATCGTGATGCGCGCAAAGGCCGAGATTGAGAGCGGCGACACCCACGACAAAATTGTTGTTACCGAAATACCTTATGGCGTAAACAAGGCCGACTTGGTTAAGTATATAGCCGACCTTGCCAACGAAAAGAAGATAGAAGGAATAACCAACGTCAACGATGAGTCGGGCCGTCAGGGCATGCGTATCGTTGTCGACGTCAGGCGCGACGCCAATGCCAATGTCATACTTAACAAGTTGTTTAAGATGACGGCGCTACAGTCTTCGTTCTCAGTGAATTGCATCGCGTTGGTGAAAGGCCGTCCGAAGCTCCTCTCACTAAAGGATTGCGTGCGCTATTTCGTTGAGCACAGGCACGACGTGACCATCAGGCGCACCAAGTTCGACCTTAACAAGGCACAGGAGCGCGCCCACATACTCGAGGCTTTGATTGTGGCCTGCGACAATATCGACGAGGTGGTTCACATCATCAGGGCTTCAAAGACACCTCAGGAGGCCATCGAAAACCTGAAACAGAGGTTCGACTTTGATGACGTTCAGGCAAGGGCCATCGTTGACATGAGGCTCAGGCAGCTGACAGGGCTGCAGATGGACCAGCTGCGCCACGACTACGAGGAACTTGAAAAGCTCATCGCCTACCTGCAGTCTATACTTGACGACCCTGAGCTATGCAAGAAAGTGATAAAGGATGAGCTTCTCGAGGTGAAGGAGAAATACGGCGACGAGCGCCGTACGGAAATAAAGTATACAAGCGAGGAGTTCAATGCCGAAGACTTCTATCCCGACGACCCCGTGGTGATTACCATCAGCCACCTGGGCTATGTCAAGCGCACGGCGCTCTCGGAGTTCAGGGAGCAAAGCCGTGGCGGGGTGGGCAGCAAGGGCGCCAATACCCGCGACGAAGACTTCACAGAGTATATCTATCCGGCCACGATGCACAACACGTTGCTGTTCTTCACCCAGAAGGGCCGTTGCTACTGGCTCAAGTGCTACGAGATTCCCGAGGGGGCGAAGAACGCCAAAGGGCGCGCCATACAGAATCTGCTCAATATCGAGTCGGACGATGCCATCAATGCCGTGCTCAGGATAAAGAAGTTTGATGACGCCGAGTTCCTTAACACACACTATGTGGTCTTTGCCACCAAGAACGGAGTGATAAAGAAGACATGCCTTGAGGCTTACAGCCGTCCGAGGGCGAATGGTGTGATAGCCATCAACATCATGGATGACGACCAGGTGGTGGGCGTGCGACTTACCAACGGCAACAACGAGATTGTGCTGGCCAACAGGAACGGGCGCGCCATACGTTTCAACGAGAGCGATGTCAGGACCATGGGGCGTGTCTCTACAGGTGTCCGCGGCATGAAACTCGACGGTGGTGACGACGAGGTTGTGGGCATGGTGTGCATTAACGACCCACAGACGGAGACCATCATGGTGGTCAGCGAGAAGGGTTACGGCAAACGCAGCAATGTAGAAGACTACCGCAAGACTTCACGTGGGGCCAAGGGTGTGAAGACGCTCAGCATCACCGAAAAGACCGGGCGGCTGGTTGCCATAAAGGTTGTGACCGACGACAACGACCTGATGATAATCAACAAGAGCGGAATACTTATTCGGCTCAAGGTTGCCGACGTCAGGGTCATGGGCCGTGCAACCCAGGGCGTAAGGCTGATAAACCTGACTAAGAAGAATGATACGATTGCGAGCGTATGCAAGGTGATGAGCGCAAGCGACGAGGAAGTGGTCGAGCAAGAAAGCCTCGATGAGTTCGGCGAGGAGATGGGCGGTGCACATCAGAATGCCGAAACGAGGCCGTTAGGCGACAACGGCGCCGATGCTTCGGGACTGGCCGAAGCGTCGCAGGATGGCGACGATGGTGATTCGGAATTAAGTTAAGGTGAAATAAATGTCAAACTAAATTTACAAAGCAATGAAAAGGATTATGATGATGGCAGCTTTGGCAGTCATGACTACCGCTGCTTTCGCACAGGATGACTTGGTAAAGAGTGCCAAGAAACTGTGCGACAAAGGTGAACTGGAGGAAGCTGTAAAGACTATCACTCCTGCACTTACTTCCGACCAGACGGAAGACAAGGCCGAGGCGTGGAACGTGATGAGCGAAATCCAGTATCAAATCTTCATGAAAGGTCAGGCTGCCGAGCAGGCAAACAAGGCCAACAACTCTACCACTCCTTTCGATACCGCGGCCATGCACAAGGCCATGGTGGCATCGCTGGAGGCTGCTATGAAGTGTGACGAGTACGACCGTCAGCCTAATGCCAAGGGCAAGGTGAAGATTCGCTTCCGCGAAGCCAACGGCAAGAAGTTCTTCATCTCGCGTCCTTATGTCATCAGCGCAGGTCTTTACGAGTACAACAACAAAAACCTGCCCGAGGCAATCAAGGCATGGAAGCTTTACATAGACAGCGCCGAGGATCCTCTTTTCACGGGTCTTGACATGACCAAAGACCAATATCGCTCTGAGGTTTGCTATTATATAGGCCTTTCTTCCTATAATATCAAGGACTATGCAACAGCCACTAAGTATGCTAAGATGGCCGCACAGGACTCTGCCAAGGCACAAGAGGCTAACGAAATCTTGCTTTTCGCCCAGAAAGATGGCGCAAAGACAAAGGAAGACTCGCTCGCTTACCTTGCCACCATCAAGGATTTGCATTCTAAATATCCCGACGAGGCCAGGTATTTCAACCTGTTGATGGATTACTATTCGAAGCCCGGACGCCAGGCAGAGATGAAGCAATGGACAGAAGAGGAGATTGCAAAGGATCCCAACAACAAGATGACATGGGCCTTGAAGGGCGAGGTTGAGATGAATACCGGCAAGTGGGACGACGCCGTGGCATCCTACAAGAAGGCTGCTGAGCTTGATCCTACTTTTGTGCAGGTTATCTTCAACACCGGCGTATGCCTCAACCAGAAAGCTATCGAGCTGAAAGACAAGCTGGCAGACAAGAAGACCGGCGGCCTTACTCCCGACAATGCAAGCAAGGTTAAGGCTGTGTTGGCAGAGGCAAAGGTCTACCTTGAGAAGTCGAAGGAAATCGACCCGAACCGTGAGAAGGTCGACTGGGCTTATCCATTGTATCAGATTTACTATAACCTCGGCGACAAGGCAAAGGCTGCTGAAATGGAGAAGCTCGTGGGAAACAAGTAAAACAGTAAATGCGGATGAGGAAGCTTGTTATTATAACGCTTCTCTTGCTATCCATAACACCGTGCTTGAGAGGTCAACGAAAGGAGATGTCTCAAGCACGGTCTTACATAAAGAGCGGCAAGGATTATGACAAAGCAGAGAAGCTGATGGTTGAGCTGCTGTCTAAGGATTCATTGAACAGGATGAATCCAAAGATTTATTTGCTTTTGTATCAGGCTGTGCTTAAGCAGTATGAGGCTGGGAATGAGAAACTTTATCTGAACCAACAGTACGACACTGCATCGCTCTTTAATATCACAAAGCGTATGTTTGCCGTCCTTGAGGCGCTCGACTCGGTGGATGCCGCGCCTCACGCTCTCGGCATAGTCAATGCCCCCGTGGCGCTTGCTGAAGTCCACCAGCGCCTGCACGTCGGCAGCCGTAGCGCTGCCTTCTTTCACGCGGCGGGCCAGCTGCATTTCGTGCTCACCGCCGCAGGCGCTCAGGGCATAGATGGCCGGCAGGGTCAGTTTGCCCTCCAGCATGTCGGCCCCGGTGGGTTTGCCCACGTTGCGGTCGAAATAGTCGAATATATCGTCACGAATCTGGAAACAGATGCCCACTATCTCCCCCAGCCTGCGGGCCTGCTCCTGCTGCTCGGAAGCAGCGTCGGCGGCAATGGCTCCCAGATGGGCGCAGGCGGCAAACAGGGCGGCCGTCTTCTGGCGGATGATGCGGAAATAAGCCTGCTCGCTGATTTGCTCGCTCTGGATGTTGGACAGCTGGAAGATTTCACCCTCCGAAAGGGTCTTGCCCAGATTGGCGATAATCTCCACCATTTGCAGCTTGCCGGTCATGGAAGCCTGCAAAAGCGACTCCGAAAGCAGATAGTCGCCCACCAGCACGGCTACCTTGTTGTCGTACTCGGCATTGACTGAGAGCTGACCGCGCCGCTCGTTGCTCTCGTCCACCACGTCGTCGTGAACCAGGCTGGCCGTGTGCAGCAGCTCCAGCGTAACAGCGGCACGCAGGGCCGTATCGTTAATGCCGCCCAGCCCCTTGGCCACGAGCAGCACCAGCATGGGGCGCATCATCTTTCCGTGGCGCGAGCGGATGTGTTCGAGTACGCTGTGAAGCAGCGCGTCGGGGTGCGTAAGGGTCTGGTCAAAGAGCCGGCGATACTGTTCCAGCTCCGGGGCTATGGGTTGTCTGATATCTGAAAGGATGTCCATGACTCATTATTCTATTTAGATGCAAAAGTACGAATTAATCACAAGTATATCATTTATTTTCCGTATTTTTACAAGTAAAATCAGTGCTCCGCTGCAGGCTGCAGCATCGCAAACTGACAATCACAGACATGAAAAAGATATTTCTACTCGATGCCTATGCGCTGATCTACCGGGCTTACTATGCCTTTATCAGTGCTCCGCGCATAAACTCCAAAGGCCGCAACACGTCGGCCATCATGGGCTTTGTCAATACGTTGGAAGAAGTTATCCGCAAGGAAAAGCCCGACTATCTGGCCGTAGCCTTCGACCCCAGCGGCCCCACGTTCCGCCACGAGGCCTACCCGGCCTACAAGGCCCAGCGTGAAGCCACGCCGGAGGACATCAAGCTGTCGGTACCCGTCATCAAACAGATTATTCAGGCCTACCGCATCCCCATTCTCGAGGTTAGCGGCTACGAGGCCGACGACGTCATCGGCACCGTGGCCCGCCAGGCTGCCGCCGCCGGACTCGACGCCTACATGATGACGCCCGACAAGGACTACGCCCAACTCGTGGCGCCGCACATCACCATGTGCCGCCCGGCACGCGGCGGTGGGGCGCTCGAAAAGCTCGGCCCCGAGGATGTAAAGGCCAAATACTCGCTGGAGTCGCCCGAACAGGTGATTGACCTGCTCGGCCTCATGGGCGACACGGCCGACAACATTCCGGGCTGTCCCGGCGTGGGCGAAAAGACGGCCGTCAAGCTCATCGGTCAGTTCGGCTCCATCGAGCAGCTGCTCAGCCGCACCGACGAACTGAAAGGCGCCATGAAACGAAAAGTAGAGGAAAACGCCGAACAAATCCGCTTTTCGCGTTTTCTGGCCACCATCAAGACCGACGTCCCCATCACCGCCGACTTTGAGCAGATGAAACTCACCACCCCCGACGTCAAGCAGCTGCAGGAAATTTTTGAAGAGCTCGAATTCAGGACTCTTCTCGACCGTGTGCTCAAAAACCACGGACTTGTGCAAAAGCAGGAACCGGTGATGGGCGATTTGTTCGGCGCAGATCCATCGGCTGATCAGGAAAGCGAAAACGAAACGGTTCTTGAAAATCTTAAAACCGTGCCTCATGAATACCATCTCGTTGAACGTGAGGAAGATATACAGAAACTTTGTGACAAATTATTGACAACTGAAGAATTTTGTCTGGACACCGAAACCACCGGACTCGACGTCATGACGGCCCGACTGGTGGGTTTGAGCTTTGCGTGCCGCGAATTTGAGGCGTACTACGTGCCCATTCCTTCCGAACGTAAAGAAGCCTTAAAAATTCTTCAGATTCTTAAACCGGCCTACGAGAACCCCAAAATTCTGAAAATCGGCCAGAACATCAAGTACGACCTCAACATGCTGGCCGCTTACGGCATCCGCCTGTCCGGCCCGATGTTCGACACGATGCTGGCCCACTACGTGCTGCAGCCCGAGCTGCGCCACAACATGGACTACCTGGCCGAAATCTACCTGCACTACCAGACCATCCACATTGAGGAACTCATCGGCCCCAAGGGACGCAAGCAGAAAAACATGGCCGACCTCGCGCCCGCACAGGTTTATGAATATGCCTGCGAGGATGCTGACGTCACCCTGCGCCTGAAGCGCGTGCTGGCCGACGAGGTAGAAAAGGCCGGCGCCCACAGCCTGCTCTACGACATCGAGATGCCGCTCATGCCGGTGCTGGCCCACATGGAGCGCAACGGCGTATGTCTGAACACCGACACGCTGGCCGAAACCGAACGCCACTTTACACAGCGCATGCAGCAGCTGGAAGACGAAATCTTCAGCCTGAGCGGCCACCCGTTCATGCTCACCTCGCCGCGGCAGGTGGGCGAAGTACTGTTTGACGAGCTGAAAATTACGGAAAAGGCCAAAAAAACCAAGACGGGCCAGTACGTCACGTCGGAAGAGGTGCTCGAGAGCCTGCGCCAGAACCACCCCATTGTGGAGAAAATCCTGGCCCACCGCGGACTGAAGAAACTGCTGAGCACCTACATCGAAGCCCTGCCCAAACTCATCAACCCCGACACGGGCCACATCCATACCTCCTTCAACCAGGCCGTGACGGCTACGGGCCGCCTCTCATCGAGCAACCCCAATCTGCAGAACATTCCGGTGCGCGGCGACGACGGACGCGAAATCCGCAAGGCCTTCGTACCCGAGCCCGGCTGCCTCTTCTTCTCGGCCGACTACTCGCAGATTGAGCTGCGCATCATGGCGCACCTGAGCGGCGACGAAGCACTGATTGAGGCCTTCCGGCAGGGCGAGGACATCCACGCCGCCACGGCTGCCAAGGTGTTCAAGAAACCGCTCGAGGAAGTAACACGCGACGAGCGCCGCAAGGCCAAGACGGCCAACTTCGGCATCATCTACGGCATCTCGGCCTTCGGTCTGGCCGAGCGCATGGAAGTGAGCCGCACCGAGGCGCGCCAGCTCATCGACAGCTATTTCCAGACCTACCCCGCCGTGAAGCGCTACATGGACCAGAGCATTGACGACGCCCGCCAGCGCGGCTACATCGAAACCCTCTTCGGGCGCCGCCGCTACCTGCCCGACATCAATTCGCGCAACGCCGTGGTGCGCGGCTATGCCGAGCGCAACGCCATCAATGCCCCCATACAGGGCACGGCGGCCGACATCATCAAGGTGGCCATGATTGCCATCGAGCGGCGCTTCAGAAACGAGCAGCTGCGCTCCAAGATGATACTGCAGGTGCACGACGAACTTAACTTTTCCGTCGTTCCCGAGGAGCGCGAACAGGTAGAGCGCATCGTCATCGAGGAGATGGAACGGGCCTGCCCGCTGAAAGTGCCCCTCCGGGCCGACTGCGGCTGGGGCGACAACTGGCTCGAGGCGCATTAAGCCCGCAGGCCGCCCCACGCATGTGCGCATTTTTTTGTAACTTTACGCCCAAAAACATAACCACAACCCTGCAAAATGATAACAGCCGAACAACTCAAGGAAACCCATGAACGCGCCGAAGCGCTCTACCGCTATCTCGACATCGAGGGCAAGACCATGCAATATGAAGAAGAACAGCTGCGTACCCAGGACCCCGGATTCTGGGACGACAACAAGCGCGCCGAAGAGCAGATGAAAAAGGTGAAAAGCCTGGAAAAGTGGCTCAAGGGATACAAGGAAGTCAAAACCCTGACCGACGAGCTGCAGCTGGCCTTCGACTTCTACAAGGACGAGATGGTGACGGAGGAAGAGGTGGACGAGGCCTACCAAAAGGCCATCGACGCCATCGAGGCCCTGGAGTTGAAGAACATGCTGCGCCGCGAAGAGGACGCCATGGACTGCGTGCTGAAAATCAATTCCGGCGCCGGCGGCACCGAGAGTCAGGACTGGGCCTCAATGCTCATGCGCATGTACCTGCGCTACGCCGAGCAGCACGGCTACAAGGCCACCATCTCCAACCTTCAGGACGGCGACGAGGCCGGTATCAAGACGGTGACCATTGAGATTGAGGGCGAGTATGCCTACGGCTATCTGAAGAGCGAAAACGGCGTCCACCGCCTGGTGCGCGTGTCGCCCTACAACGCGCAGGGCAAACGCATGACCTCGTTTGCCTCCGTGTTCGTCACCCCGCTGGTAGACGACACGATTGAGGTACACGTCGACCCCTCGAAAATCAGCTGGGACCTCTTCCGCTCAGGCGGTGCCGGCGGACAGAACGTCAACAAGGTAGAAACCGGCGTACGACTCCGCTACCAGTACACCGACCCCGACACGGGCGAGACCGAGGAAATCCTGATTGAAAACACCGAAAGCCGCAAGCAGCTCGAAAACCGCGAAAACGCCATGCGACTGCTGCGCTCGCAGCTCTACGACCGCGCCCTGCAGAAACGCCGCGCCGAACAGGCCAAAATCGAAGCCGGCAAAAAGAAAATTGAATGGGGCAGCCAGATACGCAGCTACGTGTTTGACGACCGCCGCGTCAAGGACCACCGCACCGGCTACCAGACCAGCGACGTCAACGGCGTGATGGACGGCAAGATTGACGGCTTTATCAAAAGCTATCTGATGGAATTCTCAGAGCAGGAGGCCGGCTAAGGCCCCCTGCCCCCTTATAAAACACAAACATTTCCAATTTTTCAAAAACCTTAAACTCATAATCTTATGACAAGCAACAACCATAAAATCAAAAAAACGGCCCGCGACCGGAAAGAAGCCCGTCAGGCCCGCCGCATCATCAATGGCATATTTTTCGGCCTCATCGTACTGGTCGTCCTCATTCTGATTGCCTACGCAATACTGCTGGCCTAAACCTACGCTGACGGCAGGCGCCCCAACCAACCCCCACTCATACACACCACATGGCACAGGAAATTGAACGCAAGTTTCTGGTGACGGGCGACTACAAGCCGCTGGCCACCCACTGCTCCCACATCATTCAGGGCTACATCTGCAGCGCCCGCGGACGCACCGTGCGCGTCAGGCTGCGCGACAACCGCGGCTACCTGACCATCAAAGGCCCCTCGGACGAGAAAGGCCTGTCGCGCTACGAATTTGAGCAGGAAACCGCCCGTCATGCCATGAAAGTTTGTAATACCCGAATGTGGTAGCCTAACCTTT
>OGYL01001930.1_pt1 | contig 15279 bp, 14 predicted proteins | sample 1576541 | NCBI WGS metagenome assembly OGYL01 (sample SAMEA3541551, study PRJEB24748) | human gut metagenome | biome: human gut; feature: human-associated habitat; material: faeces | place: China | collected 2012 | reverse complement strand
CAGATTGCCGTGGAGGACATTAAAAATGTGCAGGATGTTATCGCAAGAGAAAACAAACAGTTGGTATATACCCATTTCAATCTTATCGTTGGACTACCCATCGATACGGATATTCAGCGATGTACCAATCATTTGGAGAATCTCTTCAGCAAGTTGGGAATCCACATCAGCAAACAGTCGTACAATCAGTTGGAGCTTTTTGTCAATTCATTCCCTGGAAATTGTTATTCCACCAATCCTGAATACGACCGCTTTTTGACCCTTAGTGATGCAGCTGCATGTCTTATGTACAAGGAAAGGATTCAGCATAGCGAAGAAACACCTCTGAAAATATACTACACCGACAGACAGGGAGTCCCTGTTGCAATAGACATCAGTGGTAAGGAAGGCAAGAACAAGATTACAGATAACTCTAACTTCTTCTGTCTTGGTCCTTCGGGCAGTGGTAAAAGTTTCCACATGAACAGCGTGGTACGTCAGATGTGGGAACAGAATACCGATGTAGTTATGGTCGATACTGGTAATTCTTACGAGGGACTTTGCGAGTATGTAGGTGGCAAGTATATCAGCTACACCGAAGAGCATCCTATCACGATGAACCCTTTTGCTATCAAACGTGAAGAGCTGAATATCGAGAAAATAGGTTTCTTGAAGAATCTGATTATGCTTATCTGGAAAGGTACACAGGGAGTAGTTACCAAGACGGAAGACCGTCTTATTGAGCAGGTCATCAAAGAATACTTTGACGAGTACTTTGTAAACCGTCGTATTGATAATCTCTCCTTCAATACCTTCTACGAGTACAGTATTGTCCGCATACCGCAAATCATTGAAGAAAATAAACTTTCCGGCATTGACTTGGCAGCCTACAACTATCTGTTGAAGGACTTCTACAAGGGAGGCAGTCATGAGGTGACGCTAAATGAGAACCTGGACACCAAACTGTTTGATGAAACCTTCATCGTGTTTGAAATCGACTCCATCAAGGATGACCCTCTTCTATTCCCTCTTGTTACGCTTATCATCATGGATGTATTCATCCAGAAGATGAGAATCAAGAAGAACCGTAAGGTACTGGTTATCGAAGAGGCATGGAAGGCTATCGCCTCTCCCATGATGGCCGAATATATCAAGTATCTCTACAAGACAGCCCGTAAGTTCTGGGCTTCTGTCGGTGTGGTAACGCAGGAAATACAGGATATTGTTGGAAGTCCTATAGTCAAGGAAGCTATCATCAATAACTCAGACGTGGTAATGCTGCTCGACCAGAGCAAATTCCGTGAGCGATTTGATGAGATTAAAGCCACGCTCGGTTTGACGGACGTTGATTGTAAGAAGATTTTCACTATCAACCGTCTGGAGAATAAGGAAGGGCGAAGTTTCTTCCGTGAGGTCTTTATCCGACGTGGAAGTGTCGGGGCCGTATTTGGAGTTGAAGAGCCACGTGAATGCTACATGACTTACACTACAGAGCGAGCTGAAAAGGAAGCCTTGAAACTCTATAAAAGAGAGTTGAAATGTGACCATCAGCATGCCATAGAAGCCTATTGCAGGGATTGGAATCTTTCAGGAATAACCAAGTCTTTGGCCTTTGCACAAAAGGTGAACCAGGTTCAACATGTACTTAATCTCAAAACAAAAACAGAAATGTAAGATTTGAAAATGAAACGCTATCTGATAATACAACTTCTATTTCTTTGTACTATAGCACCTGCTATGGCACAGTACTACAGTGTAAATTATGATACTCGCACTGTAGCGGAAATGTCGGCGGCTTTCGGTACAGAAGCTGCTACAGAGGCGTATTATGCTCAACAGATAGCCAAGATCAGGGAGCATTATCAGGCAGCGGAAGTGGCTGCTGCAGGAATCTTCAGTTCTAAGTTCCTCGACCGCAGAGCTCTCACAAATCTGGGACTTTGGACCAGTGCAACAGAGAACTACTATTACCGCCGTATATACAACATGGTGTCTGCCAAAATTATGCCCAAAATATGGACAGTTGCCGGCATGATGCTTAAAAGTCCTCATAATGCCCTCTATTGGGGTAGCTATCTCTATAAGATCTGTGATGAGGTAAAGACTTTGTGTTATCAGTTTGAGTCTATTGTTACCAATAGTACTTTGTCATTCAAGGACATCGTATTTCTTGAAATCAACCAGGAACTTGCAGCAATTCTGAAATTGTCAGAACTGGGCAATGTGGATTGGAATGTTCTGCTTGATAGCTTCTCAAATATTGGTACAAACTTCACAAAGGAAAACCTGAAGCAAGACATAGATAACCTCTATGCAATGGGCGTTAGCCTTGCTTCAGCTGGAGCAGGCAATGCTGTAAGTTCCATTCTTGGGAACAGTTCCTTTAACGGAACCATCATGGACAAAACAAGCAGTGTCATTGAGATAGCCGAGAATGTGTATGACTTATACGGCAATCTTTCCCAAAATGCCGGAAATACCTTATTACAGTTTATCGGTGGAGAGGAAGGCATCGCCAACCTCTTCTCTTTGTCGAATTACAACACAACGGCATGGATTACAGACTATGCCAATGAAGCATTCGGCCAGTACTACACACAAAGGTGGTATATCTACCGTGTAGATGCTGGTACCATTAAACTTTGCGACTATTATCCTCCTGAAGACAACAACTCAATTATCAACGGTGATTACTGGTACAGAATCAGCACTACAGATGAAAACTTTTATCCATCCTCTGCACAGCGTGAAGCTGCACTCCAGAACTCCGAGAATCATGCAGGATACAGCCGTTCACAGATAGCCAATCTGAATAAAGCCAATGATGGCTATACTTATAGCATCTCATATTATATGCTCGCATACAAGATTAATTCTTCAAAGAATGGATTGTATGCAAAAGCATACGCTTACGAGATTCATGCTACCAAAAGCTGGAATCGTAAGGAAGTAGCCTATGAAGACATATTTGATTCATACACTATGGACCTGAATACCTTTAAGGCCGGTATGAACGCACGTCTGTCTGAACTTAACGATAATGAAGAGGGCTATACCTATTATCTGGGAAGTGACCCAAAGAAATACTACCAGACTACCAATGCCCAGAAAATTTCAGGATGTGAGACAGCAACCATCAGCGTAACCTGTCATGGTGGCGCCAAATTAGGAGAAGGTTCAACACAATACAAATGTTCTGATTGTGGAAGCAGTGTAAACAACCATACCAAGCAATGTTCTATGGCAACAAGTGTTTCCGAAGGAAGTATCAATACATCTGAAATAGACTCCAAGATAACGGAGTTGAAAGGAAATATTGTCTCAGTACAATCAGAAATAACAGCACTGGAGGCAGAAAACGCAGAGCTCCTGAAAAAAATTCAGACAGCAAGCGTCGAGGATGCTGCAATATACAGACAGTCCTACAATGCGAACAAAGACAGAATATCAAGCCTAAAAGCTGAGATGAGCTCGTATGAGACAGAACTGTCACAGTATGAACAGGCAAAGCAGGAAGCAATCGACGGTGAGAATGCTGCCACGGATGATTACTACCGTATCCCGGCCATCATGCAGGATTGCAAAACAGCCTATAACCTGTCGTGGAACGGTTCGGGTGCATGGGAAGGCAATACATTCGTTCGTACAGCCTCCATGCCCAACATCAACGGTACCATAACCTTTAAGGCAACCATATCCATAGCCAGGAAACCAAAGTATTTCCTTTGGATTAAGATACACCGTGCTATCGTGCAGATTTCATGGACGTTAACCACAGAGTACAGCGACACACAGGTTGTTGAAGTAGTCAATCTCGATCCGTCCAAATCGGATGCTGAAAAAGCCAACGAGGTCAATGCAAAATTATCAGAAGTGGCCAGAGAATTTCCGGATTGCACTCCTTCTGTGGAATATGCCAAAAGCAGTCCTATTGAAACAGATGATACTGGTGATACCTATCATCTGCTCTGGTCAAGCGACAGACTTGAAATAGCCCGTCAGATTGACACAAGACTCACCAATATCTATGCCGACCTTGTATCATTGGAAAAGATGATGCACTACAAACATTCCATCATAGATATGCTGAAAAGCGTAGTCCCGTATATCAACGATGACAATGGCAGAAGATTAACTCTCATTGAACAATGTAGAAAACGATGGTTGCGTCAGGCAGCCTCCAGTGCTCACTCAGATACTTACAACGGTAAATACGATGAAGATGAAAACGACTAGGAATAACATATTACCGATTATTGTATGCCTTTTGGCATTTTTCCCGTTCACAGCCAAGGCTCAATATGGTTTTGATGTAGCTTCCATAGAAGCCTATATCAACGACCATAAACAACAACGAAGTCTGCTGCTTGTTCGATCCACACTGGAGGCAAGCAACAAACTTCTGCATGAGTACAGCAGTGATGCCAATATCGGCTTCAAGGACATCAATAAAGAGCTTGACAGATACACCCGTGCGTTTGATATTATTGATATTCTGTATCAGTCTCTAAGGACAAGTCTCAATATCTATAACACCTACGAAAACATCAGTGACCGTGTGGGTGATTATAAAAACATGCTTGAAGACTTCAGAAGGAAGTGTCTGGACAGAGGAAACATTGTAAGCACAGATACCTTAATAATCACAGTCAATGCCGGGGCCTTGGCAAATATTACAGAAGAAGGAGACAATCTGTATCGTTCGGTCAGTGATTTAATCCTGTATGCAACCGGTGCGGCAGCCTGTTCAACTGCGGATCTTTATATCATTCTGATGAACATAAACAACTCACTCGACAATATCAGGACGCATCTGAACAGGGCATACTTTGAGACCTGGAGATACATTCAGGTACGCATCGGATATTGGAAAAGACAGGTTTATCGTGCAAAGACCAAGGAAGAGATTATTAATGATGCTTTTGGCCGGTGGAAAGTTGCGGGCTATTTAGTCTATTAAATAACAATTTAAAACTCAACAGATATGGTACATTCTATCAGTTATCGGACAACATTATGTTTATGTGCAATGCTGCTTTGTTTCAAAGCAGCTGCCCAGTCTTATGTGACATACAACCACGATGCTACAAAGATGAATCAGATTACAGTTCAGGAAATAGGTGTTGGCGGACTAACCCCTGCTTTCTACTACACCCTCTTTCATAACAGCTACCAGAAATCGGCAGCAAGTAAAAACAAGCTGAGCTTTAGGACACTGGCTGGTGTAGAATCATACCAACAGGTAGATTTAGCTGACAGCATTCAAGCGTCACTGACTCAGCGGGCAGAAATTGAAGCTCTCAATATTGCCGATAGACAGATTGATATAGCCTGGCTTGCAGAAGGCAGCAAAGTGAATAAAAAGCTATCAGACTTTGAAAAGAATATCAACCGAATCATCAGTTCTGGAGGTACGGCAAATGATAGAACGCGATGGGACGAATACTACAATATGTTCCAGACAGCTATCAAAGAAACCCAGGAGGCTTATATGCCAAACGCCCAAAGGAAAAGACAATACCTTGCGATATATGCTGATATAGAACATCAGAATGAAATTCTCATAGCGTATCTGATTCAGTTAAGCAACAGGAACAAGACAGCTTCCTTGTTGGCCGCCCGCTTGAACAGACGGACTGATGTTGCTTCTCATGCAACCGAAGCATTTAGCCGTTGGCGAGAAGCCGGGCAACTAAATTCTGGAGGGCACAATTAACAGAGAATTATAACATAAAAAGGAAACTAAAATCATGGCAGATTCAAACATACTCTCAGATTTCGGTATCAATATTCTTGAAGAAGAGATTGATGACGTGATTTTCCAGACAAACGAGTTCCTTACAGATGCCACATTCACAGGTTCACAAGGACCATTCTGGTGGATTCTCCAAATGTGCATGGCTCTCGCTGCTCTGTTCTCTATTGTAGTGGCAGGAAATATAGCCTATAAGATGATGGTGAAGCACGAGCCTCTGGACGTTATGAAACTGTTCCGACCATTAGCTATATCCGTTATTCTATGCTGGTGGTATCCACCTGCAGATACGGGTATAACTAACAGCGGAAGCAGCTGGTGCTTCCTTGACTTTCTTTCTTACATTCCTAACTGTATCGGTTCATATACTCATTACCTTTATCAGGCAGAATCCTTACAGATAGAAGATAAATTTGAGGAAGTCCAGGAACTCATTTATGTCAGGGACACTCTCTATACATCCTTGCAAGCTCAGGCTGACGTAGCACATTCAGGAACGTCCGATCCGAATCTTATTGAGTCCACGATGGAACAGACCGGTGTTGAAGAAGTGACCAACATGGAAAAGGACGCATCCAGACTATGGTTTACTTCACTCACAGCTGGTGCAGTGGTCGGACTAGATAAAATCATTATGCTCATCGCTCTGATAGTTTATCGCATCGGTTGGTGGGCAACCATCTACTGCCAGCAAATCCTGTTGGGGATGTTGACCATCTTCGGACCGATACAGTGGGCATTCAGTCTTCTGCCCAAATGGGAAGGTGCTTGGGCAAAGTGGCTCATACGTTATCTGACCGTACACTTCTACGGAGCTATGCTGTACTTCGTTGGATTCTATGTACTGCTCCTATTTGACATAGTCCTGTGCATACAGGTGGAGAATCTGACCGCTATTACCGAAAGTGAACAGACTATGGCTGCCTATCTGCAGAACTCATTCTTCTCAGCCGGTTATCTCATGGCCGCAAGTATTGTGGCATTGAAATGTCTCAACCTTGTACCTGATTTGGCCGCATGGATGATACCGGAAGGTGATACAGCATTCTCAACTCGAAACTTCGGTGAAGGAGTCGCACAGCAAGCCAAAGTATCAACCCAAGGCATGATTAGCAAAGTAATGTAAGCAATAAATCAATATGGTATATTATGGTAATTAAAAATCTTGAAAACAAAATCAAACTGGTGCTGATTATATGTTCCCTTTTCCTTGCAGGCTGCATCATCATCTGCATCTCCAGCATTTGGACAGCCAGGACAATGGTCTCGGATGCCCATAAGAAAGTCTATGTCTTGGACGGCAATGTGCCTATTCTTGTTCATCGGAGCACAATGGACGAAACGCTTGACGTGGAAGCAAAGTCTCACATCGAGATGTTCCATCATCTGTTTTTCACCCTGGCTCCAGACGACAAATATATCAAGTACACAATGGATAAAGCGATGTATTTAGTGGACGAAACAGGTCTTGCTCAATATAACACACTGAAAGAAAAAGGATTCTATTCGAACATTATGGGTACGAGTGCCGTGTTCAGCATATTCTGCGATAGTATAAAATTCGATAAGGAAAAGATGGAGTTCATGTATTATGGCAAACAGCGTATTGAACGAAGGACAAGCATTCTTACCAGAGAACTGGTCACTGCAGGTCAGCTGAAACGTGTGCCAAGAACTGACAATAACCCTCACGGATTACTTATAACAAACTGGAGGACACTTATGAATAAGGATATTGAACAAAAGAACAAAATGAACTACTAATATGGGATGGAAAAAATTATTTGTCGGAGAGAAGATGCCAGATAAGGATGATCCGAAATATAAGCAAAGATACGAAAGTGAAGTCAATGCCGGTCGCAAGTTCGCACGTATGATGAAACTTGATGTGCTTGCCGGAATGGTTCAGAACTTTGCCAACAACCACAGGAAACTGTTTCTTGTCATTGTTTTCGGACTTATCATACTCTGTCTATGTCTGAATATCTACAGAATGGCATTTGTGTTTAACAGGCAGCAATCCGTCCAAAGTGCCACAGAAAGGCAGGAGTTGATATGGCGTAAACATTATAACAAGGGCAATGAAACATCCAACCGTGTTCACGAAGTACCTTCTACCGCCTATGACGAATCTAATAATAACAACGTAAACATAAAGAACGATGGACGCACTGAAGAAAATTAACTGGAAGCAGCCAAAGTATATGATTCCAATAATCATCTACTTTCCCCTGTTGTTTGTCGGTTACTTTGTCATAGATCTGTTTCATACGGAGAAGGCAGAGACTCCTAACGGACTCACTACGACTGATTATCTGAACCCAGAATTGCCTGATGCCAACATGAAAGGCGATGGAATTGGCAATAAGTATGACAATATGCTTAAATCATATGGGAAAATAGATGACTATACTGCTTTAGGAAACATTGACCGTAATGAAGAAGACAACAAAGAAGAGTATGATTCAAAATATTCAGAAGAAGAGCTTAAACAATTGGAGTCTCAGAAACAGGAAGCCGAGAAACTCGCTGAGATGCAAAGACAACTACAGGAGAGCGCACAGAAAGGTCAGGAAGTCGCACAAGGCGACGGTACTTCTGAAGAAGACCGCTTAGCCCTCAGTAAACAACGTGAGCAAGAAGCCATGGAGGAGCTGAACCGGGCTATTGCCCAAGCCAGATTACAAGGTCTGCAAGCTACAAATTTGCCGACTGATACGGATACACTTACAAAGAGGAATGAAAAGAATCTGGAAGTGTCTGATGAAAAAGAAAATAACGATGAACCCCTGGAAGTGGTCAAGAAAGTCAGAGTAACGTCCGACTATTTCAACACTATATGTGAGAATGAAAAAGAACAGAAATTGATTAAAGCCATCATAGATGAAAACATCAAGGCAGTTGACGGCTCAAGAGTCCGTCTCCGATTAATAGATGATGTGGAAATCAATGAAGTTGTTGTACCCAAAGGTTCATACCTATATGCAACTATGAGCAGTTTTGGCTCACAACGTGTTAAAGGCAATGTTACAAGCATTATGGTAGATGGTGAGATTATCAAAGTAAACCTTGCCCTCTATGATACAGACGGATTAGAAGGACTGTATGTTCCAAGCAGCCAGTTCCGTGAAACTACAAAAGACGTGGGTAGCGGTGCGCTAAGCAATACATCAACACTCACCAATACAACCACATCTGGAAACAGTCTGGCATCATGGGGAGCGCAAGCTATTTCCAATGCAGTCCAGAAAAGCAGTAATGCCGTCAGCAAGGCAATCAAAAAAAATAAAGCCAAGCTCAAATATGGCACTTTTGTTTACCTAATTAATTCTCGTTCAAACAACAAAGAAAAATAATTTAAGCACGTAGATATTATGAAACTGAAGACTTTTAAAAGAATCGGCGCATTGGCGGTATGTGTTTTGGCAACCTTCCCCTCTATGGCTCAGCAGACGTATCAGGAAATCGAGCAGCTCACCGTTAATGAGAATGTGACAACTGTTATCACAGCCACAGAACCAGTACGCTTTGTAGACATCTCCACTGATGCCGTTGTTGGAGACCAGCCCATCAACAATACCATCCGTCTTAAACCTAAAGAGGGAGCTGACATACATGCCGATGGTGATATTCTTGCCATTGTGACGATTGTAACAGAACGCTATCGTACACAATATGCACTCATCTATACAACACGTCTGCAGGAGGCAGTGTCTGACAAACAAATCCAGCCGGCAGAGAAAATTCCATACCACAACCCGGCAGTCTCAATGAGCACAGAAGAGATGACCAGATATGCCAGAACGATATGGAACTCCCCTGCGAGAATACGTAATGTGAGTACCAGACATCATCGTATGACCATGCGGTTGAACAACATCTACTCAGTTGGTGAATATTTCTTTTTGGATTTCAGCATTGAGAACCGCACCAACATACGATTCGACATCGATGAACTGCGTATCAAGCTAAACGACAAGAAAATATCCAAGGCAACCAACGCACAGATGATAGAGCTGACTCCGGTCTTGGCACTTGAAACAGCACAAAGTTTCAAACATGGATACAGAAATGTCATTGTCCTGAAGAAGATGACCTTCCCAAATGACAAGGTCCTGACTATTGAACTTTCCGAGAAGCAGATAAGTGGCCGAACCATCAGCCTTGACATCGATTATGAAGATGTGTTGTATGCGGACTCTTTCAACTCATGTCTAATGATGGAGGAATAAGCCATGAAGAAGATTATCGTATCATTGATAATGGTACTCAGTTGTACCATTTCTTCATTTGCACAAAGTCACAGTAACCGTATGTCTTTGGGAATCGGTGCACTTTATGAACGTGGACTGGATGCTACCATAGCATGGGAACATGAGACACGTCACCATAACGCTTGGGAATATTTTATCAACGGCTATATAAAATGGGACGAATGTGAGTCATGTGGCCATATTTGTCCTGATTCATTTTGGAACAACTATCGGACATGGGGAATCGGAGTTGCATACAAACCCTGTTTAGTCAGAGGACGTAACCATTACGGAAATCTGCGTATTGGAGCTTCAGGAGGCAGTGACACAGACAAATTCATTGCCGGCATACATGCCGGTTACGAGCATAACTTATCACTCCGTCATGGTTGGGAGCTGTATATTCAGGCCAAATGTGACCTTATTGTCCCGGACCGAAAGGATTTGTTCCGAACTGGTATAGTAATAGGATTCAAAATACCCACATCAAAAAGATAAAGAAGATGAAGATATTTCACACCATTTGTGCCGCTGTCATTGCGGCAACCATAGCGTCATGTGATGCACATCAAGACTTTCCGGATACGTCCATGAAGATTGGAGACATTCTGTGTACCGATGGGAAAGTAGTCAGATTCGAAGAAATGAAGGCACAGGAAAAGACACCCATAGCCGTGGTTTTCTACGTCAATCAAAAAGAGGATATTGAAGGTACTGGATATGCAGTCTATCTGAAAGATATTGTGCCTTACGCCTACTCTGATAGTATCGGTATAAAGCATGATACTTCCGCAGACCTGGCAGCCTTCGATGGGAACAGCAATACCCATGCCATGTATTCTACCTATACATCGCCTGCAGCCGAGTCTGTTTTTGACATGTGGAAATACGGACAGAGTGCCTACATCCCTTCCGTTGCCCAGTTATACCTTTTGTATGATACAAGAAATAAGATTAACGAATATATCCGTAAATGTGGTGGAGATGAGATACAAAACAATCCTGATGAATGCTGGTACTGGACTTCTACAGAAGTAAAGAATCAGGAAACCGATAAAGCATGGTTGTTCTCACTTGCCTCTGGAGCCATTCAGGAAACACCGAAAACACAAGCACATAAAATCAGACCAATCATCACATTATACAACTGATTAAAAAACTGCTTTAATGGAAGAAACTAAAGAACTACAGACCACGTATAAAATATTCCGCTATCTGATTTACATATCACTGATAGTGGAATTTTTCGAGTATGCCATTAATCCTGAACTACTGGATTATTGGAGTGGCATCCTGTGCGATATTCATGACCGTATAAAACGGTGGTATATCTATCAGGACGGCAACCTTATATGGAGTAAAATAGCCACCTTTATACTTATCTGCATCACCTGTATAGGAACACGTAATAAGAAGCATCTGGAATTTGATGCTCGTCATCAGGTATTCTACCCATTATTTGGTGGACTCGTTGTATTGATATTGTCTATTTGGCTTTACGGCCAAAGTATGGGTATGAAATTCTATACAATCAGTTTGAACTACTGGTTGTATATGGTTGCGTCAATCATCGGTACAATATGTATACATGTAGCCCTTGACAATATATCCAAGTTCTTAAAGGAAGGACTTCTGAAAGACCGTTTCAACTTTGAGAACGAGTCTTTCGAGCAATGTCAGGAATTGCAGGAAAACAAATACAGTGTCAATATACCCATGCGTTATTATTACAAGGGAAAATTCCGTAAAGGATGGGTGAACATTGTCAATCCCTTCCGTGGCACGTGGGTTGTCGGAACACCGGGTTCAGGTAAGACTTTCTCCATTATCGAACCATTTATCCGTCAGCATAGCGCAAAAGGCTTTTCCATGGTTGTGTACGATTATAAGTTTCCGACACTCGCCCAGAAATTATACTATCACTATAAGATTAATCAGAAAGCTGGGAAAGTTCCCAGGGACTGTAAGTTCAATATCATCAACTTTGTGGATGTAGAGTATTCCAGACGTGTCAATCCTATCCAACAGAAGTATATCGGAAATCTTGCTGCTGCCAGCGAAACTGCCGAGACACTGTTGGAATCACTGCAGAAAGGTAAGAAAGAAGGCGGTGGCGGTAGCGACCAGTTTTTCCAGACTTCTGCCGTGAACTTTCTCGCTGCTTGTATCTACTTCTTTGTCAACTATAAAAAAGTGCCTTACGACAAGGACGGCCATGCCCTCGTTGCAGAGATGACCACAGAACCGAAGACGCACCGACCCAAGCCTACAGGCCGAGTATTTGACCAGACAGGCAAGGAAGTGGAACCTGAATATTGGTTGGGAAAATACAGCGACATGCCTCATATCCTATCCTTTCTGAATCAAGACTATCAGACCATCTTTGAGGTACTGGAGACAGACCCCGAGGTAGCCCCCTTGTTAGGGCCGTTCCAGACAGCCATGAAGAACAAGGCGATGGAACAGTTGGAAGGTATGATTGGTACACTGCGTGTCTATACATCCCGCCTGGCCACCAAGGAATCCTATTGGATATTCCATAAAGACGGCGATGACTTTGACCTGAAGGTTTCTGATCCGAAGAATCCGAGTTATCTGCTCATAGCGAATGACCCGGAAATGGAAAGTATTATCGGTGCCTTGAATGCGCTGATTCTGAACCGTCTTGTCACCCGTGTGAATACCGGCCAAGGTAAGAATATCCCTGTGAGCATCATAGTGGACGAGTTGCCTACTCTCTATTTTCACAAGATAGACCGACTGATTGGTACCGCCCGAAGCAACAAAGTGAGTGTCACACTGGGCTTTCAGGAACTGCCACAGCTCGAATCCGATTATGGGAAAGTGGGTATGCAGAAAGTTATCACAACAGTGGGTAACGTAGTCAGTGGCTCAGCAAGAGCAAAAGAGACTTTGGAGTGGCTTTCAAACGACATCTTTGGTAAGATAGTCCAACTCAAAAAAGGTGTGACCATTGACCGTGACAAGACCTCCATTAGTCTCAATGAAAACATGGACAGCCTTGTTCCGGCAAGTAAAATTTCGGATATGCCCACCGGTTGGATCTGTGGCCAGTCTGCCCGTGACTTTATCAAAACCAAGACAGGACGTGGTGACAGCATGAACATTCAGGAGTCTGCCGAGTTCCAGACCTCCAAGTTCTTTTGCAAGACTGATTTCGACATGAAGAAGATTGCCGAAGAGGAAGCGAACTACAAGAATTTTCAGATACCGAAATTCTACACTTTCCCTTCAAAAGATGCCAAGGAACGTATTCTGTACCAGAACTTCGTGAGTGTCAATCTTGATGTTAAGAACATGATTGACGAGATAACAAAATTTAAAGTAAAATGAGTTTCAGGATAATAGCAGCTTTTGTCATATTCTTATTTGAATACATCATCAGTAGAAATAAAATTAGCTTGTCATAACATTCTAAACCTAATGTCTAAGTAAAATTGGCAAAATGGTTATGATAACAGCTGATTCTTTATTTCCTAATTCATTCTAATTTTGAATTGAAGAAATGACATATCGGTAAATTGCTGATTATCAATAATATTACAATACATTACTAACTGTTTGAAAGCCACCGCTTTGGTGGCTTTTTTTCATATCATATATCATTCTGACAGATTGTTATACCGATGCTCCATAATTTAAGAATTTTCCCCCATCGTACAACAGAATTTAGAAAAATCAACCCTCAGACGATTAAGTATATTACACAATGACGTATATTGTTCAACAAACGCAGCATTATGATTATTATTTTAAGAATATACAACTATATATAAAGAAAATACCCTATTATTATTTCGGTTTAATAACCAAAATATGATGATATTTCCGTTCAATCCGGAAAAATTCCTGGCTTAAATCGGACTTTTTCCGCATCCTTATTTTGGCTTCAGCCCGTTTAACATTAAACGAACGGTTGTTTAAAACCAAATAACCGCACATTTTCATTGAAACAACAGGTCATTTTTTTGAGGAAAATAGTTAAAGAAAAGATGTAATTTAACAAATCATTCGTATTTAATTTATAAATCGCAGGCTTATAAAGCAAAGCGTATTAACATTCTATTATATTCAGAAAAATCCATAAATACCTTCATTAACGCAAAAGACAATTTTACTGACATTTCAATACTTAAAACGGAATATAGATGTCATATTGATTATCATATATAATACTTACAATAGTCTTGAACATCCGTTATATTACCGGATAACAGTAAACACAGTTGAGGATACAGCCTGAACAAATCCGGGAAAGTGAAGTTATCAAGCAACTTAGCCTCAACCTTAAAGCTTCATTTCCCAGAGCTAAGCGATTATCAACAGTCAATCTGTATTATACGAAACGCAGGTTTGCATTCCATAAGGATGCAATTGCTATGACACCTTTTTACTCAAAAATTGATGTAATTCGCAATGTTTATTGTAAATTGCCTTATTTGAATGATGCTTAGTTGAATTTTATTCATTACATTTGCAATAAAGAGAAAATAATCACAAAAATGGAAGTGAGAAAAGATATAAATCGAATAAAAGTTGTTCTCGTTGAGAAGAAGAGGACAAACAAATGGCTGGCAGAACAATTGGGTAAGGATCCTGCTACAGTATCGAAGTGGTGTACAAACACAGCACAGCCTGGGCTGGAGACCCTGTTGCAGATAGCCAAAGTTCTGGAAGTTGATGTAAAGGAATTACTTAACTCCTCTTTAGAAGAAAACATCCAAACTGTCAGAATCGTAAAATAAAGCTCACCTAACAACTATATAAAAATGAATAAGAAAGAATTATATAACAAGATATTGCACCTTGAGGGACTAACAAATGAAGATAAATCTGAGTTGTTGGGACTGCTACGCAAGCAAAAGAAATACGGATTGGTGTGGGAAGACAAGCCGGAAGATGTAGAGGAACGTCTTCGTGAAGAATTACCTGTGCTAACAGAAGACACGAGTAAGGCCATTATCAGCCCTGACGATGATGCGCCCAACCATATCCTTATAGAGGGCGATAACCTTGAAGCTTTGACAACACTGGCCTATACGCATGAAGGGAAGATTGATGTCATCTACATTGATCCACCGTACAATACGGGAAAAACTGGAGAGTTTAAGTACAATGATAAATATATTGATGATGAAGATCTGTTTAGACATAGCAAATGGCTCTCATTTATAAACAAACGAATAGCGATAGCATATCAACTTTTAAAAAATGACGGTCTTTTATTTATATCAATAGACGATAATGAAGTTGCCCAGTTAAAATGTCTCT
>OGYL01001924.1_pt1 | contig 15307 bp, 12 predicted proteins | sample 1576541 | NCBI WGS metagenome assembly OGYL01 (sample SAMEA3541551, study PRJEB24748) | human gut metagenome | biome: human gut; feature: human-associated habitat; material: faeces | place: China | collected 2012 | reverse complement strand
GCGAAAAAAATCGCCCCGATGCCATAATATTACGCCAATTTAAGGGATTTTATAGATTAACTCAAAAAAGCATTGAAATGACAGACAATGTGCCTAAGTGCGACACTTTTGTGGCATATGATATTTCCCCAACATTCTACATTTATGCAGGCCGTGAGCCAGATTACAGATTTTTCGCTACTCAGGATTGGGCTATAGAGAATGGGCCATCGCTGCGGCAAAAGGTCGTAGACTGTTATCGTTCTGGCCTGGCTGAATGGATACTTGTTTACCAGTACGGACAGAGTAACATCAAGGGTGTGCTTGATGAGAATTACGAGCTTTATCGCTACGATGAAAAATATGATCTTTCGCTGTTCAAGAGAAAATAAAAACAAAAGAAACGTGCAACTGTGTGGGTTGCACGTTTCTTTATTGTCGGTTAATCTGTATTAGCCTTTGATGGCTGCGATTCCTGGAAGCACTTTGCCCTCGATGGCTTCGAGAAGCGCGCCGCCGCCAGTGGATACATACGATACTTTGTCAGCCAAGCCGAACTTGTTTACGCAAGCAACAGAGTCGCCGCCGCCAACGAGTGAAAACGCTCCCTTTTCAGTAGCCTCTACGATGGCGTCTGCGATAGCGCGTGAGCCGGCTGTGAAGTTGTCGAATTCAAATACACCTGCAGGACCGTTCCAGAGGATTGTCTTTGCGTCCTTGATGGCGTTTGCGAAGAGTTCGCGTGTTGCAGGACCTGCATCCATACCTTCCCAACCTTCTGGGATATCGTTTGATGGGCAGACCTGAGTGTTGGCGTCGTTGCTGAACTTGTCGGCTGCCACGCAGTCAGTTCCAAGCACGAGGTTCACGCCTTTTTCTTTTGCTTTTTTGATGATGTCGAGAGCGAGGTCGAGCTTGTCATCCTCGCAGATTGAAACACCAATCTTGCCGCCTTGTGCCTTTGCGAAAGTATATGTCATACCTCCGCAGAGAATCAAGTTGTCAACCTTGTCCATAAGGTTTTCGATGATGCCAATCTTGGTAGAAACTTTCGAACCACCCATGATTGCTGTAAACGGACGCTTGATGTTGTTGAGTACGTTTTCAACGGCTGTAACTTCTTTTTCCATCAAGTAGCCGAGCATCTTGTTGTCAGCGTCGAAATAGTCGGCGATGACAGCTGTTGAAGCGTGACGGCGGTGTGCAGTTCCGAACGCATCGTTAACGTAGCAGTCAGCGTAGCTTGCGAGAGTTTTTGCGAATTCTTTCTGGCTCTCTTTCATTTCTTTCTTGGCTGCGTCGTATGCTGGGTCTTCTTTGTCGATGCCAACAGGCTTGCCTTCCTCTTCAGGATAGAAGCGGAGGTTTTCGAGAAGAAGCACTTCGCCCGGTTTCAAAGCTGCTGCGGCGTCGGCTGCCTTGGCGCAGTCAGGAACGAACTTTACGTCTGTGCCGAGAGCGGCAGCTACGGCGTCCTTAATCTGGCTCAAGGAAAGTTTTGCGTTTACTTTGCCTTTAGGCTTGCCCATGTGCGACATAATTATGAGAGCGCCGCCGTCGGCAAGAATTTTTTTCAAAGTTGGGAGGGCACCGCGGATACGGGTGTCGTCAGTGATTTTGCCGTTTTCGTCCAATGGCACGTTGAAGTCAACGCGCACAATCGCTTTTTTACCTGCGAAATTGTATTGTTCGATTGTCATTTTATTGAAAATTAATAAGTTAATATTTTCGCTTTGTAACTGTGCAAAGTTAGTTAAAGATTTTTGAATACAGAATTATTTCCGTATTAAAGTTTGTTGTCGGGGTTAAATAATGCCTTTGTCTGCAAGCAGCTGTTCCATTTGCACTTGCAGTTCTTTTGCTTTCTGTCCGGCAACGGTGGCGAAATCTTCTCCGGTCGAGGCGTAGATGATGCCGCGTGAGGAGTTTACGAGCAGACCGCAGTCGTCGGTCATGCCGTAGCGTGCAACTTCCTCAAGGCTTCCGCCCTGGGCTCCGACACCAGGCACAAGCAGAAACTTGTCGGGGACTACACGGCGCACCTCTTCAAACATTTTGCCTTGTGTGGCGCCGACAACAAACATCGTGTTGTCGCTTGTTCCCCATGAAGACACTTTGCTCATCACGTTCTGGTACAGAGGAGTGCCGTCGGCATCCTCGGTGAGCTGGAAGTCGTGCGAGCCTTTGTTTGATGTGAGACCCAAAACGATTACCCATTTTCCTTCGTAGCCGTAGAATGGGGAAATGCTGTCTTCGCCCATATATGGAGCTACGGTGATGGCGTCAACATCAAGATGCTCGAAGAAGCTGCGGGCATACATGGCGGAGGTGTTGCCGATGTCGCCGCGTTTTGCGTCGGCGATGATGAACTGGTCGGGATAGTTTTGTTTCAGATACTTTATTGTCTTTTCCAAAGCGGTCCAGCCTTCGATGCCGAAGCATTCATAGAAAGCGAGGTTTGGCTTGTATGCCACGCAGTAAGGAGCAGTGGCGTCGATTATTGCTTTGTTGAACTTGAAAATCGCATCGGCGTCGTTTTTCAGATGCTCCGGGATTTTCTTGATGTCAGTGTCAAGGCCTACGCAAAGAAATGATTTCTTGCGGCGGATGTTGTCAAGCAGTTCTTTTCTTGTCATTGTTTCGTATCTGATTTTTACAATTCTGTCTCTTTCAGTTTCTCTGCGTTTTCGGCGATAATCAGATTGTCGATGCAGTCTTGGATGTCGCCGTCCATAAACGCTGCAAGGTTGTAGATGGTGTAGTTGATACGGTGGTCCGTGATTCGTCCTTGCGGATAGTTGTAGGTGCGGATTTTAGCGGAGCGGTCACCTGTCGACACCATTGTCTTGCGTCGCGACGCGATGTCGTCAACGTATTTCTGATGTTCTTTGTCGTAGATGAACGTGCGCAGACGGGCGAGGGCGCGTTCCTTGTTTTTGGGCTGGTCGCGCGTTTCCGTACATTCGATGAGGATTTCCTCCACAACACCGGTGTTGGGGTTCTTCCAGTTGTAGCGCAGGCGCACGCCCGACTCTACTTTGTTCACGTTCTGTCCGCCGGCACCGCCGCTTCGGAACGTGTCCCACTTGATTTCGCCTTCGTTGATTTCCACGTCGAATGGTTCAGCCTCTGGCAGCACGGCAACCGAAGCCGCCGATGTGTGTACGCGGCCTTGAGTCTCCGTCGCTGGCACGCGCTGTACGCGGTGTACGCCCGACTCGTATTTCAGAGTGCCGTAAACCTTCTCTCCACTTACTGAGCAGATTATTTCCTTGTATCCGCCGGCTGAGCCTTCGCTGAAGCTCATAATCTCCATCTTCCAGCCTTTTGTCTCGCAGTATTTTGCATACATGCGGAAAAGGTCGCCTGCAAAGATGGCGGCTTCGTCACCACCAGTGCCGCCTCTGATTTCAAGAATCACGTTTTTGTCGTCTTCTGGATCCTCAGGGATAAGCAACAGTTTGATTTCCTCCTCGATTTCCGGAAGGGCGGCGGTGTTGGCGTCAAGGTCTTCTTTTGCCAGTTCTCGCATATCGGGGTCGGTCTCGGTGTCGAGCACTTCGCGTGCCTCCTCGATGTCGCGCAGCATTTGTTTGTATTTAGAAGTGACCTTGGTCAGCTTCTCAAGGTCTTTATATTCTTTGGTAAGCTTGACAAAGCGCTTCATGTCGCTGATAACCGATGGGTCGGTAATCAGTAGACTTACCTCCTCAAAGCGGGCGTCGATGCCGTCAAGTCTGCTCAAAAGTGTAGATTCTGCCATAAGTTAGATAATTTTTGCAAAAGTAGTCAAAATATGGGAAATCTCAAAGGATTACGCTTTGAGTGCTTCTGCAAATTCTTTGGCAAGTGCTCGGCAGGCCTCGACGGTGTCGGTTGTGCAGCTTTGTTTCATCTCCACGGGGTTGCCGACGACAGTGAGTCTCAGCTTCTCTGTCATGCTGTCGATGGTCTTGGTGGCGGCTCCTGCCCATGTGAACGACCCGAGGCGTGCAAACACTTTGCCTCCTACGCCTCGCAGCACGAGCGACTTAAGCAGGGAGTCGATGCGGGGGAAGACAGAGCCGTTGTAGGTTGGCGATGCGATGACAAGCCCTTTGTATTTGTAGATGTCGCTGATGACAAACGACTCGTCGGCATACGAAACGTTGTGGATGCGGATGTTTCTGACTCCTTCTTCAGCGAGCATGCGGGCGAATGCCTCGACCATCTCTTCGGTGTGCCCATACATTGAGGCGTATGCTATTACCACGCCGTTCTCGCTTTCGCCTTTGCTGAGGCGGTCGTAGATGCCTATCACTTCCGTGGCTTGTCGGTGCCATACCGGGCCGTGAGTCGAGCAGATGTAGTCCACTGCCACACCGCTCAGTTTCTGCAGTGCTTTCTGTACGGGGAGTCCGTATTTTCCGACGATGTTTGAGTAGTAGCGGGTCATTTCGGGGAAATATAGAGAAGTGTCCATCTCTTCATCGATGATGCCTCCGTTGAGGGCTCCGAAGCAACCGAAGGCGTCGCCAGAGAACAGGGTTTTGTTTTCTACGGCGTAGGTCATCATAGTCTCAGGCCAATGCACCATCGGAGTGAGCGCGAATTTCAGAGTCTTACCGCCGAGGTCGATGGTGTCGCCGTCTGCCACGGTCAGCGTGCCGTCGCAGACGCCGTAGTATCCTTTGAGCATGTCGATTGTCTTTGCGTTGCCCACGATTGTCAGGTTGGGAAACGCGGCGCGCAGTGTCTGCACGGCACCGGTGTGGTCAGGCTCCATGTGGTTGACGATGAGATAGTCGGGAGCGTTGTCGTGCAGGATTTCCTTGATTTGGGCAATCTGCTCGAAAGCGTGGGATATTTCCACGCCGTCGATGATTGCGGTTTTGTCGTTGCCAGCCACAAGGTAGGAGTTGTACGACACTCCGTAGGGCAGCGGCCACAATCCCTCGAATCTTGTTGTGGTGCGGTCGTTTGCACCTACATAATATATACCGTCTGTTATTTTCTTTGTAAGCATAGTAGTTTTATATTTTTTGTTTCTTTATTTATGTTTACTCCATAAAGCATCCATTCTTTCCGTCATTCTTGCTTCCTGCGGATTTTGGCAGGCGTTCCAGAACTTTTTGTCTCTGATTTCGTGAGGCAGATAGTCCTGTTCCACAAAATTTCCGGGATAGGAGTGCGGATATTTGTAGTCGGCGCCGTAGCCCATCTCTTTCATCAGTTTTGTCGGAGCGTTGCGCAGATGCAGCGGTACAGGCAGGTTGCCCGTTTGGTCGACAAACTCCAGCGCCTCGTTGATGGCGTTGTATGCAGAGTTGCTTTTGGGTGATGTGGCGAGATACACGACACATTCCGAGAGGATTATGCGTCCTTCCGGCCAGCCGATTTTCTGCAGGGCGTCGAAGGTGGCGTTTGCGAGCAGCAGTGCGTTTGGATTGGCAAGTCCGATGTCCTCGGCAGCTGAGATGACCAGTCTACGGGCGATGAATGCTGGATCCTCGCCGCCTGCAATCATTCGGGCAAGCCAGTAGACCGCGGCGTCGGGATTGCTTCCGCGTATGCTCTTGATGAATGCAGATACTATGTCGTAGTGCATCTCTCCGCCTTTGTCGTATGCCATGGGGTTCTGTTGCAGCCGTTCGGTGACGATGTCGTTGCGCACCACGATAGGCTCGTCGTCGCCCACCGACTGGCTCAGCAGGTCGAGGATGTTGAGCATCTTGCGGGCGTCGCCTCCGGCAAAGCGGAACAGTGCTTCGGTCTCGACCACCTCCACCTTGCGTTGCTTCAGCTCGCTGTCGCATGTGATGGCGCGATGCAGCAGTTCGTTCAGGTCGTTGTCCGACAGAGGCTTCAGCACATATACCTGCGCTCTCGACAGCAGCGGACGTATGATTTCAAACGACGGGTTCTCGGTTGTGGCGCCAATCAGAGTTGCGGTGCCGGTTTCCACGGCAGCAAGCAGCGAGTCCTGCTGCGACTTGTTGAAGCGGTGGATTTCGTCGATGAAAAGTATTGGGCGGTGCTGGCTGAACATGCTCGAGGCATCGCGTTTGCATAGCGTCAGCACGTCGCGCACGTCCTTTACTCCGGAATGCACGGCGGATAGCGTGTAGAACGGGGCCTGCACCTGAGAGGCGATAATCTTGGCGAGTGTGGTCTTTCCCACGCCCGGAGGTCCCCACAGGATGAAAGAGGAGATATGTCCCGACTCAATCATCTTGCGGAGTATGCATCCTTCTCCGACGAGGTGTTTCTGTCCGATATATTCATCGAGCGACTTCGGTCGCAAGCGTTCTGCTAATGGTTCGAAAGTCATGTCTGTACAACGGGTTTAAAGTTTCACACACTTCACGATTTTGTCGTCGATTGCCGCCACGCTTTTGCGCGCCTTGTAGTACGCCGTGCGCGACGAGAATCCCGACTCTTCGGCAATTTCCTCCTGTTTTGCCGCCGGATGCGCCTCCTTATAGAGTGCGGCGTGCTGCAGGCGGAACATGTTCACGAGGTTGTAGTATACCAGTTGGGTTATGTATTTGCTTGCGGCGTTGACTTTGCCTTTCGGGATTTCCGACAGCACTTCCGATTTCTGCAGATGCGGCTCGCGGTAGCGGCGGAGTATTATCGACAGCACTTCGTTCCCGATGGCGTCTATTTCCGACGGCGAATCGGTCGTGGCGGTGTCCTTGCTGCCGTCGTTTGCCGGGTCGGGCTCCTGTTTGTTTGTAAACAGCTGTTGCGGGTGCAGGATTATGCACAGCATGTAGATCATCGCTGCCGACGTGATGAGGTCGACGGCGAGTTTGCACCAACGGCTGTCGGAGACAAACACAGCCCACATCAGTGCAATCCAGCAGAGCGGCAGGTAGAGCACCAGCTGGGCGAATCTGTAGGGGAAGTCATCCACGTTTGAGTAGTTGTCGGTGTTGAATTTGTCGATGGTGCGTTTCAGCTGGTTGGTGATGTGCACCGACAGCGTTGAGAACAGCAGGCTGAAGCCGCCCATCGCAGCCATCAGAGGCGTTCCGGCGTCGGTCAGGACGTGTCCGCCCATTGTCAGAGCTATTGCGAGCAGCGACAGGAGCAATGCAAATGCAGAGAATAGATATGTTTTCAGCAGAATGCTGTCGCGCAGCCGTTTCCGAAAGAAGTAGCTGCTGAACAGGGTTGTCATACAGACGGGATAGAAGATTATGCCGAAAATTTTCACGTATGTCCAGTAGTCGGGAGTCGTCGGACTCAGAACGTATGGGAATTCAAGCGCGATGGCGATGTAGAAGAACGACACCAGGCGGCGGGCAGGGTAGTGGAAGTCGCCATTTTCGTTGAACGGACGGCACATGTGATTCCATCTGACAATTCCGCAGACAACGCCGGTGATGATGAAAATCAGGCAGGCGTAGGCGTATAATTGGATGTTCGACAGATTGTGTTCCATTTTTCAGAATGATAAATAATCGCGCAAATTTACATATAAATAGTGAAACTTGGCGTCTGCGCAAAACAAAAAAACCGGAACTGCTGTTCCGGTTTTTCTATAACGCAGGTTTCGGATGCTGCTACATGTTCATGCCGCCGTCCACTTGGATAACCTGTCCCGACACGTAAGAAGACATGTCGGAAGCGAGGAATGTGGCGATGTTTGCAACGTCCTCCGGAGTGCCGCCGCGGCGCAATGGAATTTTCTTGCACCATTCTTCCTTGATTTCGTCAGAGAGTTTGGCAGTCATATCGGTGATGATGAAGCCAGGAGCGATTGCGTTGGCGCGGATGCCGCGAGAGCCGAGCTCCTGAGCCACCGACTTAGCCAAGCCGATCATGCCGGCCTTTGATGCAGAGTAGTTTGCCTGACCGGCGTTGCCGTGTACGCCAACAACCGATGCCATGTTGATGATAGAGCCTGTGCGCTGGCGCATCATCACTGGAGTCACCGCGTGAACGAAGTTGAACGCAGACTTCAGGTTGACGCCGATCACAGCGTCCCATTGAGCCTCCGACATACGCATCATCAAGCCGTCTTTTGTGATGCCGGCGTTGTTTACGAGGATGTCGAGACGGCCGAAGTCCTTCACCACTTCAGCCACCACGTTGTGGCAAGCCTCGAAGTCGGCTGCGTTTGAGGCGTAACCTTTAGCCTTTACGCCGAAAGCTGCTATTTCTTCTTCTGTTTTCTTTCCGTTTTCGTCGATTACCAGGTCGGTGAACGCGATGTCGCAACCCTCAGAAGCGAACTTCAATGCAATTGCTTTTCCGATACCTCTTGCTGCACCTGTGATGAGTGCAACTTTTCCTTCCAATAATTTCATAACTGTATAATTAAAAAGTTGTTATTTAAAATTCAAATGTCCGGCACGCGCTTGTCACTGCTTGATGCCGTATAAAATAAAATCACTCAGATAGTCGCGCAGCTTGTCTTTCTCGATGCCCAGCTCGCGGAAGTTCTCGCGGATGTAGGGCACGTCGAGACCCTGCAGACACAGAATCATCACCATGGCCGTCTTGTCGACGTGCTTGATGCGGAAAATGCCGCTGTCGACGCCTTCCTGAAGTATAGTTTCGAGAATGTGCACTTCCTTGGGGCTTGTGGCTTTGCGGGCGCGCTCCACCTTGCGCACATCGCGGAAAAATCCGGCGCGCAGCGAGCCGTTGCGATGCACGAGGTCTTTCATCGCGTCAAAGCGTTGGAAAATGAATTCCATCAGCTTTTCGTCGGCGGGAATCTGAAGTTTCGCTATCTCGCTGAGCTTGCTCAGAACCTTGTCGCTTTCTGTCTCTACCACAGCGTTGTAGATGTCGCGCTTGTTTTTGAAATAAGTGTAGATGGTGCGACGTCCCTTCTCGGCGGCGATGGCGATGTCGTTCATCGTCGTGTTTTCGATGCCCTTGTGGGCAAAGAGCTGACGGGCAATGTCGATTAGTTTATCTCTTGTTTTCACCATATTTACTTTTTGTCTTCAGACTGCACAAATGAAGATTTTGTGTGCGAAATTAATCATATTATTTCAGAGAGGCAAAAAATATCGGTGTAAAATGAGGTATGCGGATTGGAAATGGTGATGGAAAGCCGTGAAAAACAGCGGCTTGCACGGCTTCAAATCTTTAGGGCGTCTGCTTGCTGTATCCGGCGCTTTTCTGCCCATCGCGACGGTTAGGATAGTTTAATTCCGATGGGCAACATTGCTACCCGCGTGAATGATTAAATTTGCATACTGGAAAACAGAGCATATATGATTTTTGTGATTGAAAATTTTATTCACAAATCAAACATATTTTCGCAATAAAATCGTAACTTTGTTACTTGAAGCATTAAATTCTAGAAATGGCCAAAAAATAAACATGTAACGGTGAGTGTGCCGGTAATTTATTATAAAAATTCCTTTGTAGTTGCGCAGGGTTTGGTCGCCTCCAGGTGCTATATGGGTTTTTTTGATTTTCATATGACCAATAAACCGTGGACAGAAGAAGAATTTGTTCTTGCTCTTGAATTATACTACCGAATACCTTTTGGTAGTATAAACAAGACAAATCCTGATATTGTGAAATTGGCAAAATTTCTTGGGAGAACGCCAAGTTCAGTCGGTATGAGGTTGGGCAATTATGCACACCTTGATCCTAATTTGCAAGCGAACGGACTTAGTGGAGGCGGAAAAAAATGTGCGATTTATTGGGAAAAATATGCGAACAATTTGCCTCAATTAAAAATAGATGCGGCTTCAAGTCGAATCAGAATTATAGAGAATGTTGAATTGTCACAGTCTGTACAACGTATAAAAGATGTCGACAGACTGGTTGAAGATATGTACGACTTCAAATTTCAAGACATTGTCCTTTCTAATTACAATCAAAAATGCGCAATCACGGGGATGGCTATACCATCTCTTGTGACAGCATGCCATATTATTCCGTCAAGTGTTGATGAAGAGAATAATCTAAAAGCTGATAATGGTTTGTGCTTGAGTATATTACATGCTAAGGCTTTTGTAGAGGGCCTTATAAGTATAGATCCAGAATATCGGTTGCATATATCTCCATCTTTAAAAAAATATGCTTTTGAAAAAGGATATGCAACTAATTTTAAAAGATACGATAATCACTATCTGCCATTTAGCAATGTTGTTTCTAAACCTAACCCTGAGTATTTAGAGTGGCATATGAATACTGTATTTCAAAGAGTCTAAATTATGTATAATTTTATAGATTTATTTGCGGGATTAAGTGGTATTAGAATCGGTTTTGAGCAAGCTGCTAAGGAGATGGGGTTAAGAACGAAATGTGTGCTTACTTCTGAAATTAAACCGGCTGCTATCGAAGCCCTCAGACATAGATATCCTACTGAAAAATGTGATTATAATATTTACGATGTCAATGCTGATTTACTTCCGAATGGAACAGATGTAATTTTAGGAGGGTTTCCCTGTCAAGCATTTAGTGCTGCGGGCAAGGGGTTGGGATTTCTTGATACACGAGGTACCCTTTTTTTTGAAATCGAACGTATAATTAATGAGCTTACTCAACTCAATATGAAACCAAAAGGCTTCATATTGGAAAATGTTGAGGGGCTTGTTTCTCATGGGGGAAAGGAAAAGGGGCAAATTTATGGAAAAACTCTGAGTACTATTTTGCACAAATTGGAGATAGCTGGATATAATGTTTCAGTTGCAGTCCTTGATGCCTCTGCTTTTGGTGTTCCGCAAAAGCGGAAACGAGTATATTTGGTTGGCGTTGATTCCAATTATGGAGAAGTTGACTTGTCCAATCTAGAAACTTCTAAAGTGTTTGTTGAAGATGTTATTCAACGAGGTGAAGAAACCGATGATTCCGAATTTGCAAAACTCCTTATAAAAAATGTAGGATTGGATAAACTTGCAGGTAAGTGTGTAAAGGATAAAAGGGGCGGCGCTTCTAATATTCATAGTTGGGATATTGGATTAAAAGGCCCCGTTTCAAAAGAACAGACAAAATTTTTAAATATTCTTTTGAAAGAAAGAAGAAAGAAGAAGTGGGCTTCGATTATTGGGATTGACTGGATGGACGGAATGCCTCTGACTTTAGAACAAATAGCTACATTTTATGATTCTAAAGACCTTGAGGGTATGTTGAACGATTTAGTATCCAAGGGTTATTTAGTTTATGAACACCCCAAAAAGAAAGTAACAATTAGTGATGGCGTAAACATAGCAACTCAAAGAGTTTATGACACGTCAAAGCCCAAAGGATATAATATTGTTGCTGGCAAAATGAGCTTTAAATATAATCTTATACTTGATCCAAAAGGTTTTGCGCCTACACTTGTTGCAATGGATATGGAAAGAGTTGGTGTAATAGACGGGAAAGGCATTCGACATTTAACAATAGAAGAAGGCCTTAGACTGTTCGGTTATAAAGGCTATGACCTGTCGTATCTTTATAAACAAAAGAATGGCAGGAAAAAAGCTTTTGACCTTTTGGGAAATTCTGTATGTGTGCCAGTGGTTAAGGTGCTGGCAAATAGACTTCTATTAACGCTTGAGGGACATTGATATGGGCAAACTTTCATATAACGAACTTATTAAATCAATGTCAATGTTTTTTATGGATGAAAGCATTGACAAGGAATATATTCTTAAGAGAGAGGAATTCTCGACTCTTGCAGGCGAGATGAAAGGAATTGATACACGCATAGGGCTTGAAAAATATATTCGCACTTATGATGATTCAATTGATAAATTACTGATTGTTCTTGGTGTTAGTGGAGAGTATTTTAAAAGAATAACGTCGTTTTTTAGAAGACAAAGAGGGTTTGAGTTTAGAACAGAATGGGATATTTCTGCATTTCGCAAATTTGTTTTAAATGATTCTGATATGATGAATAAAACCCTTGACCTGTTTATTGAAGCAGATGACAATTCGGATTTGGCAAGATACATTCCGAAATACCGTTTGTCCTCTTTTAAAATTACAGCGTCAGTAATGCAGAGATTGTGCAACCATGATTTTTTAAGGTTTCTTTTCTCGAAAGAACTTGATACATCTTTCAACAATGCAACTACTAATTCCAAAGTGAAAACTTTGGAAGGCTTACTTCGTAATATTTGCGCATTAAAAGGCTATGACTTAAAGAAATCTGGAAATATTGATGTCAATGGGAATAATACAAGAAGTATTCCTGTTAATTTCACAATATCGGAGCCGAACACAAATAGAATATTGTACTACATTTGTTTTTCCTTCTATCTTACAACATCAAAAGGGCAAACGACAATAAAAAATAATGTAAAAAATCTACGTGATTATATCGTTTCACAGAATTCTGATGCAAAGCAAATAACTGTTCTTGATGGGGCTGGTTGGATAGGAAGACAAGGAGACCTACAGGACATCTGGGATTATAGTGATTATTGCATTAATCTTTTTCATCTTAATGACTTAAAAAAAATAATTATTTAATATGATATCAGAAGAACGAAAACATCAAATTAAAGAGATTCAGAGCAAGGATCCTTTTGCAACAGGTCACCAACTCTTGTATCGTGGAGTACTTAAACCATTTGAGGTTTATGAAATACCTTTAGATATACTGATTTATAATCAGTATAATGGTCGTATCGGAAGTGTGGTAAAATCGTTTGAAAAACAAAACCATACATTAAATCCAGAGATGCCTGAAGACGTTGCTCTTATTGAGCAATTCCTTTGGAATTCAAAAGAAAAATCAAATGCAAAGACGCTTGAGAGTTTAAAGAGTACCGGACAAATCAAGTTTGGTATTGTCACTTCTGATGGTGTTATTATTGATGGAAATCGTCGTGCATCATTGATGAATCGCATTCGCCGTGATTCAGATTCGACGGTGGAGCAAAAACAGCGATGTGAGTACTTCAAGGCAGTCATTCTTCCGGACACGGCAACTAAAAGGGATATTCTTCAATTGGAGACATCTTTCCAAATGGGAGAAGATGAGAAGGTCGATTATAATCCTATTGAAAAATATCTCAAATGTAAGGACCTAGAAGATGCAAATTTTACAAGAGATGAAATTGCAAGTTTTATGGGTATTACTAAAAAAGAGGTAGACCAATATCTTGAAATATTGGACCTAATGGACCAATATCTTGCATTTTACGAATATGATGGTCTGTACACGATGGCGGAAGGTCACGAGGACTCTTTCCAAAAGCTAAACATCGCACTCAAACAGTATCGTGCGGGAGTTGCTAACATGTGGGATTTCAACGACGAGGATCTTAATAATCTTATGGGTGTTGCATTTGACTATATTCGTGTAGACTTAAATCAGACCGATCTTCGTGATTTGTTCAGAAAACCATCACAAAACACTTCGAGTGTTTTCGCTTCAAAACAGCGATGGTCGCAGTTCTTTGAACGACATCAGAATATAATCGACAACAATCCTGAGAAAACAGTTGATGAGTGCTTAAGAGACGTTGAGGGGTCTGATATAACTCCTCGTTTAAAAGCAAGGGATGAAGAATGGCGAAAGATAGTCAAGCATAGCCTTGAGGATAATTTTAAAAATGCACAAGACGAAATCGACAGTCAACTTAAAGCAGCAAGCCCGGTAAATCTTATTCGTAAAGCTATGGGGGCTTTGGATTCTGTTGACGGTAATTCTTCTGGCTTCCGGCAGCATTCTAATGAGATTTTAGAAAAATTGAATGAACTGATTGCTAAAGCAACGGAACTAAAAGCACTTATAAATGAGTAATGTTTCAAAACTTTTCATAAGTACATCTGACAATAATGTTATTTTGGCGGGCGATTATAAGTTAATTGCTTCTAATCGCTTTGCCAAAATGTATTTACGAAGGAATTTGGACTATGAAGAGACTAATGAGGCTCTTATAATAAAAGGTTTTAGGGATATTGCTTCCGCAATGGAGCATATCAAAACTCTTGCAAAATACATCAAAGCAGAAATAATATATGATGAATCTGCAAATGCAGAACTGCAAGATTATCAAAATAGAGAATCCCTTTTTGCCGATTTCTCAAAAAAGGCACAAGATATAAGAAATAATGAGCCAATTGTTTCCGATTTTCTGAATTTCAAAAATGCACTTGTTGAAAATCTACCCAACCGGACGTTATACGATTTACAGCTTCTTTCATCATATCATATGGCATTTGCTCAAAATTCCTGTAACTTTTCTGTCCCAGGGGCTGGCAAAACGAGTGTGGTCTACGGAGCATTCGCTTACCTAAGAAGTTTGCCGTTGACAAATCCTAAGCATGTTGATAAACTTCTTATTGTAGGCCCTCTAAGCTCTTTTGGCCCGTGGGAAAATGAATATGAAGAATGCTTTGGATTGAAGCCTTCGTCAACTCGTTTAATCAGTGGTATGTCAAAAGAACAAAAAAGTATATACCTTCATGGCTTAAATACTTCAGTAATAACATTGACTTCATATCAGTCTGTTATCTCAATAAAAGAAGACCTTAAATTTTTTATAGCCCACAATAAAGTGATGGTTGTGCTTGATGAAGCGCATAAGATAAAGAATACTCAAGGGGCTATTACTGCGGAATCCACGAAAGAATTAGCCCAAAATGCAATTTCTCGTGTTGTGCTGACGGGTACCCCTGCGCCTAATGGATATGAAGACCTATATAACTTGTTTAGGTTCATATGGCCTGATAGAGATATAATTTCTTATAATGTGGCTCAACTTAATAATATGTCACAAAATATCAATGATTCAAGAGTGCCTGACCTCATTAATAAAATATCCCCGTTCTTCATAAGGGTGAAAAAGTCAGACCTTGGAATTCCTCCTGCTGTGTTTGAAGAGGTGTTTGTTCCCATGTCGGAAAGTCAAAGAAATCTGTATGACATATTAGAACGGCGCACAATGTCGAGTCTTGACGCGGGAACAGAATCCCCTTATTTGAAAAGGCTGCGTCAAGCTAAAATGATACGCCTGATGCAACTTGCTACGAATCCATCTTTATTAAAGCAATCCTTGGATTGTGTTTATGATGAAAATGGAAACGAAATACAGGAGTCAGAAGAAGATAAGGCATATATTCAAGAAATATCTCAATTCACGTCAGGAGAGATACCTCCAAAATTTATCAAAGCTGCTGATATCGCTGAAGAAATTATAAGCAAAGGAGGCAAAGTAATAATTTGGGCGAACTTTATTAAAAATATACTTGATTTAAAAGACTATCTTAATTCTCGTGGTATTGTAACTCGTGAATTGTATGGTGCGACGCCGGTAGAAGGGTCGAATTCTGAAGCAGAATCGTTTGCATTTACACGTGAGTCAATTGTTAAAAATACAGAAGCTTCAACTGTTTCAGAGATAAATAAAATAGAAAGGCTCAAAGTTGAGTT
>OGYL01001919.1_pt1 | contig 15331 bp, 10 predicted proteins | sample 1576541 | NCBI WGS metagenome assembly OGYL01 (sample SAMEA3541551, study PRJEB24748) | human gut metagenome | biome: human gut; feature: human-associated habitat; material: faeces | place: China | collected 2012 | reverse complement strand
CAGGTGTATTGACACCCTCTTTTATTATTTTAGAACCGGATTATCTGTTGGATATCAGTGCTCTGGCAGAGTGTTTTAAAGATTACGGGCATCATCCGGCCAATTATCTGCTGGCACGTTTGCAATCTCCCGATAATACACGTCCTCTTTTGCTCGGTAATATTGCCAATCTTTTCCTGGACGAATGGATCTATGCGAAAGAGGAGCCGGACTATTTATCCTGCATGAAAAAGGCTTTCCGCACTTATTCCATAGAGTTGGCTGCATGTGCCGATTTGCTGGACAAGGAGAAAGAAAAGGAATTCTTTGCCGATTGTAAACGACACTTCGAACATATCCGTCAAACGGTGACTGAAACTTTCCGGACTCCCGGTTATGAACTGGATAAAACAGATGCAGTATTGGAACCTACCTATATATGTGAAGCACTGGGGTTGCAAGGACGTCTGGACTATATGCAGCGCGATATGTCTTCCTTTATAGAAATGAAGTCGGGCAAAGCCGATGAGTATTCTATCCGGGGCAAGGTGGAACCGAAAGAGAATAATAAGGTACAGATGTTATTGTATCAGGCAGTACTGGAATATTCTATGGAAATGGACCACCGCAGAGTAAAGGCATATTTGCTGTATACACGTTACCCGTTGCTATATCCTGCCCGTCCATCGTGGGCGATGGTACGGCGTGTGATGGATGTTCGCAACCGGATTGTGGCGAATGAATATGGCATGCAATTACGTAACAGTCCTCATTATACAGCGGAATGCCTGAAAGCTATCAATCCAGAGACACTGAATGAGCGTCATCTGAATAACACGTTATGGAAACGCTATCTTTATCCGTCCATCGATGCAGTGGCACAACGTATCCGGATGCTTACTGCATTGGAACAATGTTACTTCTATACACTCTACAATTTTATAACCAAGGAATTGTACACTTCAAAATCAGGTGATATTGATTATGAAGGGCGTGCAGGAGCTGCTGCTTTGTGGCTTTCCACACTTGAAGAAAAGCGTGAGGCGGGGGAGATACTATATGATCTGACGATCACAGAGAATCATGCGGCAGATATACATAAGGCATATCTTGTATTGGCACGTCCGGTTAATGATTTATCTCTGCAAGTTTTACCGAATTTCCGTGAGGGTGATGCCATTGTCCTCTATCAACGCAATCAAGATACGGACAATGTAACCAATAAGATGGTATTCAAAGGGAATATAGAGCGAATCACCGACCGGGATATCCGTATACGTCTTCGTGCTTCGCAGCAAAATGCTTCTGTGCTTCCTCTGGAGAGTCACTATGCCATAGAGCATGATTATATGGATACTTCTTTCCGCAGCATGTATCTGGGACTTTCCGCTTTCCTTTCCGCTAACAAGGATCGCCGGGACTTATTGCTGTCTCAGCGTGAACCGGAATTTGATACTTCTTTTGATGCCCGTATTGCAGCCGCTTCCAATGATTTTTCCCGCATTACCCTGAAGGCACAAGCAGCCAGGGATTATTTTCTTTTGATAGGTCCTCCGGGCACCGGAAAGACTTCCCGTGCTTTGCGTGGTATGGTAGAAGCTTTCTATCGTGAAGGGAAACAGATATTGTTACTTTCATATACAAATCGTGCAGTGGATGAGATCTGCAAAACCCTTTCTGTAATAACGCCTGAGATTGATTTTATTCGTATCGGAAGTGAGCTCTCTTGCGATCCTCCTTTCCGTTCCCGATTAATAGAGAATGTGCTGGAAGCCTGTTCTACACGTCGTGAAGTACACGCATGCATAGAAGGTTGTCGTGTTTTCGTTGGTACTGTTGCTACCTTCTCATCTAAAACGGATATGTTTCGTCTGAAGACTTTTGATGTGGCTATTGTGGATGAGGCTACCCAGATATTGGAACCACAATTGTTAGGGCTTCTTTGTGCAAGAGATGTGGCTGGCAACAATGCCATCGGCAAGTTTATTCTTATCGGTGATCATAAGCAATTGCCTGCCGTTGTTCTTCAATCCGAATCGCAATCTGAAGTATGTGAAGAATGTTTGCAGAGTATCGGTTTGTATAACTTGAAAGATTCTCTGTTCGAACGTCTCTATCGTACAGTCTCTGCCGATCACTCGTCACCAACTACTCAGCGTTTTTACGATATGCTTTGCCGGCAGGGACGTATGAATGTGGAAGTAGCTCAGTTCCCTAATCGTGCTTTTTACGGCGGATTACTGGAAGCTGTCGGTTTGCCGCACCAGCAAGGTAAACTTGTGCTTGCTCCGGGGCTGGAGAGTGATGAATTTGCTGATATATTAGTGCATCGGGTAGCTTTTCTTCCCTCGGTGCCGGAGACTCCTTCACAATCAGCGAAGATTAACCATTTCGAAGCACGACTTACAGCGCGGTTGGCCGCTTCCGTTTACCGACAGTATGAAGCAAGCAATTCTGGGTTTAATTCTGCTTTGACTTTAGGCGTTATCACTCCTTATCGTAGCCAGATAGCCCTTATAAAGAGAGAAATAGCTGCTTTGGGAATTCCTGTTTTGAATGATATTCTGGTGGACACCGTAGAACGTTTCCAGGGGAGTGAGAGGGATGTGATTATTTATTCTTTCTGTGTAAACCGCACTTATCAACTGAAATTTCTTGCCAATCTTACGGAAGAAAAAGGAGTCTGGATTGACCGGAAACTAAACGTTGCGCTCACTCGTGCCCGCAAGCAGCTATTTATGACAGGGGTGCCTCACTTGTTACGACAAAATCCTATCTACGCCGATCTGCTCGATACGGTTTTATAAAGCTTTACCAATTCCATTTAGTAAATCTTAAATGTTCCTCAATTCTTTATATCTTTTATTAATATCTCTGAATGGAATAAACCCCTATATTTGCCGAACGTTTTTTTCATAGAGATTTAGATTTAAGGTTAGAAGAATTGTGGAAGTCGTGAGACTTCCCTTTTTTTCATCTTAAAGTTTTGCGCTCCTGTATTTCTCGTGAACCGTTTGGAGGTGTAATTTGCTAAAGTGGGCACTGAGGTTTGTGTAGTTTTGGCGGGAGAGTGCAGAAGAGAGTCGCTTCGTGAGAAGGGGCTTTTTTTGTGCCCATACTTTTTATATTATACTAAAAAAGGTGCCCATCGCTGAGCACCTTTTTCATTGTTTATTCTATTATAAACTTATAATATTATTATTCCAGTACGATAGGTTTGTATTTAGGTACCAAAGCCTTCATTACAATCCAACCGATCAGGTAAGCCACCGCACATACACAGAAAATAATGAAGTATCCTGCAGGTTTACCGGAGAAGCCCATAAATTCCATGGCAGGACGTACAAACTGTGCACCTTGTTCCAGCAAATCATGAGTCATTTCTACTTCTTTTCCATCTACTATTGTACTTCCTGATGAATATACGAAGAGATTACCTGCTACTTTCTGCAGAATCATTGAACCGAAACCACCGGCCATACCACCAATACCCGTGATACTTGCAATAGCTGCTCTTGGGAACATATCACTTACAGTAGAGAAGATATTAGCAGACCAGGATTGGTGAGCTGCACCACCGATACCGATCATGATAACCGGCAACCATGGAGAGATAGTGCCCAGAGGTTGTGCCAACAGTACTACCAGCGGGAAGAATGCGAAAATCAACATAGCACGCATACGTGCTGCATACGGGTTCAAACCGGTTCTGTTGATGATGATAGTAGGTAATTTACCACCATAGATTGAAAGCATCGTAATGGCATATAGGGTAAAGATCAGTGCAATACCCAATCCCTCGGAAGTTTTGATGCCAAATTGAGTATTCAGATAGGAAGGAGTCCAGAATAGGAAGAACCACCATACACCGTCAGTCATAAATTTACCGAAAGCGAATGCCCAGGTTTGTTTATAGCTAAAGCATTGCCAGAATTTCATCTTCTTTTCGTCTTTTTCTTCTACTACCGGAGCAGCACCTTCTTCATGCTTGTCCTGTTCGATATATTCCAGTTCGGCTTTGTTTACGTGTTTGCTTTCTGAAGGTTTAGAGTACATGAATACCCAGAAGCCCATCCAGATAAAGCCGAGACCACCAATTACAATGAAAGCCATTTCCCAACCCCATGCTTTAGCCAGCAAAGGAATAGTCAATGGAGCAACCAAAGCACCGATAGAAGCACCGGCATTAAAGATTGAAGTAGCATACGCACGGTCTTTCTTAGGGAAATACTCGGCAGTTACTTTGATAGCCGCAGGGAAGTTACCGGCCTCACCGAGTGCCAATACGCAACGGGCTGCAAGGAAGCAGTACATACTAATTGTAGCAATGGTTACCACAACATCACCGGTAGCACCCATTAATTCGGCTGCACTGTGCAGACCTACGAAGTGCTCGGTTACGATACCACAGAAAGCGTGGAGACAGGCACCTGCCGACCATACACCGATAGCCCAAAGAAATCCTTTCTTAGTTCCCATCCAGTCGATGAAGCGACCTGCAAACAACATGCAGACTGCATAAACAATAGAGAAAACAGAAGTGATTGTTCCATAGTGTGATTCGTCCCAATGGAATTCGGGTTTGATAAATTCATCCCACGTCAATGACAGCACTTGGCGGTCAAGGTAGTTTACTGTTGTCGCAAAAAATAACATGGCACAGATGGTCCACCTGTAGTTGGTCATCTTTCCCACTGCATTTTGATTTAAACTCATGATACGTTGATTTAAAATTATTAATTCTTATTTCTGGGGCCAAAAATACACATTATTTGATGTATATCAATACTTTTTTCGTCTAATTTCCTGCAATTTTTGTTCGAAATGCAAATAAATGGCAAAAAAACTCGTTATCGCGCACGAAATTGCTCGTTCTCGTACACGAAAAAATAAGATTGTAGAGGACGAAAATAAATAATGCACCATTTCGGTCGAAAAGTACACAACGTTTTAGGTGAGAACCGCTATCTTTGTCACATTACTTAATATAATCTATATACCTAAAAACAAGAATAGAATGATGAATAATCTACTTTGTAAAACTTTTGTGATGGGAGCGCTAATTTGCTCTACCCAGTTGTCCGCCCAGAAAGTTAGTGATAAGCAACCCTGGTCGGTGCGTATGGTAGAGTCAGAGATGATTCGTTGCCCAGAATCCTGGCAGTTGGATTTCCAACCCAAATTGAAATGGGACTATTGTCATGGACTGGAATTGCAGGCTATGTTGGATGTGTATGATACTTATGGAGATAAAAAGATATTCGACTATGCGTTGGCTTACGCAGACACAATGATACACAATGATGGAAGCATCGAGACTTATAAATTGCATGAATATAACATTGACCGTCTGAACTCTGGTAAATTCCTGTTTCGTATTTATGAACAGACGAAAGATGAGAAATATAAGAAAGCTATAGACCTGTTGCGTAGCCAGCTCGATACCCATCCACGCAATGAGGATGGAGGTTTCTGGCATAAGAAAGTTTATCCCAATCAGATGTGGCTGGATGGCATTTATATGGGAGCACCTTTCTATGCCGAATATGCTTTTCGTAACAACCGTGTACAGGATTATCAGGATATTGTCAATCAGTTTATTACAGTAGCCCGCCATACTTATGACCCCAAGAACGGTCTTTACCGTCATGCCTGTGACGTCAGTCGCAAGGAACGTTGGGCAGATCCTGTCACCGGACAGTCTCAACATAGCTGGGGACGTGCTATGGGCTGGTATGCAATGGCATTTGTAGATGCGTTGGATTTTATTCCGAAACATGAAGCTGGTCGTGATTCCATGCTGGTTATCTTGAACAATATTGCTGCACAGGTGAAGCGTATACAGGATCCGAAGACAGGACTGTGGTATCAGGTACTGGATAAAAGCGGTGAGAAGGGAAACTATTTGGAGTCTTCTTGTTCTACTATGTTTGTTTATGCTTTGTTTAAGGCGGTTCGTAAAGGATATATTGATAAGTCATATCTAAAAGTAGCTCTCAAAGGCTACCAGGGCATTCTCGATAACTTCATCGAAGTAGATAAAGATGGTGTGGTAACTATTACGAAAGCTTGTGCAGTTGCCGGATTAGGCGGTAAGAATTACCGTATGGGCGATTACACCTATTATATAAATGAGACAATCCGTAGCAATGACCCCAAAGCAGTAGGTCCATTTATCATGGCAAGCCTGGAATGGGAGCGTTTGCAGCAAGTAAAAGAAATCGTTAATCAAAAATAGGACAATGAAACGACTGGCTTATTATTTATGCGGTATAGTTCTTCTCTTGGTGGGGATCATCCCATTGTCGGCACAGACGCAATGGAAGGATACGATTGTTGTATCTCGCGATGGCTCGGGAGACTATCGCACCTTGACGGAAGCTATGGAAGGTATTCGGGCTTTTATGGATTATAAAGTGACGGTACTGGTAAAGAATGGTACTTATAAAGAAAAAGTGGTTATCCCTTCTTGGTTGCAGAATGTGGAATTCATTGGTGAAAGTGTGGAAAACACGATTATCACGTATGATGATCACGCCAATATTAATAAAATGGGTACTTTTCGCACTTACACAGTGAAAGTGGAGGGGAATAGCATAACTTTCAGGAATCTGACTATAGAAAATAATGCCGCCAGGCTGGGACAAGCCGTGGCACTCCATACGGAAGGTGATAAACTGGTATTCATAAACTGCCGTATTTTGGGTAATCAGGATACTATTTATACAGGTGCTGCCGGTACACGGCTCTATTTTGCAGATTGCTATATTGATGGCACTACCGATTTTATATTTGGCCCTTCTACCGCATTTTTTGAGAATTGCGAGATACGGAGTAAAACCAATTCATACGTAACGGCAGCTTCTACGCCTAAAGATATTGCGGTGGGATATGTTTTCAAGAACTGCCGGCTGACTGCCGATCCCGGTGTGGATAAGGTATATCTGGGACGTCCCTGGCGTCCGTATGCCGCTACCGTATTTATCAATTGCGAAATGGGCAAACATATCCGTCCCGAAGGTTGGCATAACTGGGGAAATGTAGAAAATGAGAAGACCGCTCGTTATGCTGAATATGGAAGTACGGGAGAAGGTGCTCCGGTAGCCGATCGTGTGAAGTGGGCGAAACAATTGACGAAAAAGGAAGCTGCACGATATGATGATCTGAGTTACATCTATAAAATGTGTAGTGATTGGAAACCTGCAAAATAACAACTTAACTTCCTGCCTGCAAGAACTTAATTCCTTGTCGACAGGAAGTTAACTTTTTGTTCGCAAGAAGTTAATTTCTTGCAGACAGGATTTAGCGCTTTAGAAAATCTGCTCTCATGGGGCTGAAACAGTCTATCAGGATACCAGCCTCAAGGCATACACAGCCATGTACTGCATCCGGTTCGATGTAAACACCGTCTCCGGTTTCTACAATTTGTTTTTCACCATTTACGGTAAATTCAAATTTACCGCTTGCCACATAAGTGGTTTGTGTATGATAGTGAGTATGTGGTGTACCGACAGCTCCTTGCTCGAATTTCACTTTTACAAGCATCACTTGTCCATCGTAACCCATGATTTGGCGTACCACTCCTTCACCTGCAGGTTCCCATACTATTTCTTTTTCAAGAATGAAGGTGTTGCTTCTTGTCTTTTCCATTTTGCCAGTCAGATTGATTATTTTACCGGCAAATATACGATTAATATTAATTTTTCTACCGATTGCGACTTTTTTTACCCTTAAAACCCTCTGTTTTTAGGTAATATTGCAGCCGGAAACTAAGAATACTATTTATATATAATGAACTATGAAACATAAGTTGACATTATTACTGGGGTTGTTTTTTCTGCTTTCTGCTTTTAAGGCTGACAAACCAGTGATTACGATTTTTATGATCGGAGACTCCACTATGGCTAATAAGTCATTGATGGGTGAAAATCCGGAACGGGGGTGGGGGCAAATGTTGCCCGGTTATCTCTCCGAGGAAATACGTGTGGATAATCATGCCGTAAACGGGCGGAGTTCCAAGAGCTTTATTGATGAAGGGCGCTGGGAGAAGGTAATCTCACAAGTGAAGAAAGGTGATTATGTATTTATCCAATTCGGTCACAATGATGAGAAGTCCGACCCAAAGCGGTATACAGCTCCGGGAAGTACTTTTGATGAAAACCTGAAACGTTTTGTAAACGAAACACGTGCTAAGGGAGGTATCCCTGTTTTGTTTAACTCCATTGTGCGCCGAAACTTCGGCGCAGCGGATGGGAATGCAGTTGCTCAAGCTATTAGTCAGGATGATATACAGAAAGGTGTGAATCCGGATGCAAAGCGGGAAGCTTCGGAACAGCCGGCTGTTGCTGAAGGTGACAAGTTGATTGATACGCACGGAGCCTATCTGGACTCTCCGCGAAATGTAGCGAAAGAACTGGGTGTTGCATTTGTGGATATGAATAAGATTACGCACGACCTGGTAGAAGGCATGGGACCGGTAGACTCTAAAAAGCTGTTCATGTGGGTACCTGCCAATCAGGTTGCCGCTATACCTAAAGGACGTGAAGATAATACCCACTTGAATGTACACGGTGGTCGCATTGTAGCCGGTCTGGCTATGGATGCCATTGCTAAGGAAGTACCGGAATTGGCTAAGTATGTACGTCATTATGATTTCGTAGTAGCACAGGATGGTAGCGGAGACTTTTTCACTGTACAGGAAGCCATTGATGCTGTTCCCGATTTCCGCAAGAATATCCGTACTACGATATTGGTGCGTAAAGGTGTGTATAAAGAGAAAATTGTAGTACCCGAAAGCAAAATTAATATTTCCTTGATAGGTCAGGAGGGTGCTATACTTTCGTATGATGATTATGCGCAGAAGAAGAATTGCTTTGGTGGAGAAAAAGGAACTTCCGGTTCTTCTTCCTGCTATATTTATGCTCCGGACTTTTATGCCGAGAATATTACGTTTGAGAATTCCTCGGGGCCGGTAGGACAGGCTGTAGCCTGTTTTGTAAGTGCTGATCGTGCTTTTTTCAAAAACTGTCGTTTCCTTGGTTTCCAAGATACGCTCTATACCTATGGAAAAGGTTGTCGCCAGTACTATGAAGATTGCTATATAGAAGGTACGGTCGATTTTATCTTTGGCTGGTCTACGGCTGTATTCAATCGTTGTCACATTCATAGTAAAGGTGGGGGCTATGTGACAGCACCTTCTACGGATCAAGGGCAGAAATATGGTTATGTATTTTATGATTGCCGACTGACGGCTGCTGAGGGTGTACAGGATGTTTATTTGTCGCGTCCCTGGCGTTCGTATGCGCAGGCTGTATTTATTCGTTGCAATTTAGGCAAGCATATTGCTCCTGCCGGTTGGAATAACTGGGGTAAAAAGGAAGCGGAAAAGACCGCATTCTATGCAGAATATGAAAGTACGGGTGAAGGTGCCAATCCAAAAGCACGTGTACCTTTCTCACATCAACTGAAGAATCTTAAAGGTTATGAAATAGATTCCATACTTACTGGAGAGGATGGTTGGAATCCGGTAAAAAATGGGAATGAATTATTAAGCATAAAGCGCTGACCGGCATTTGTCAAAACCGTATCATCTCCGTGTTCATAACTACGGCCTTGACACGGCCTTGACACGGAGTTGATACGGACTTGGTAGGAAGATGTTCTTTGCGTGTGGTAAAATAATGTGATAATACTGAAAATATAATGATGAAAAAGAGTTTGTTTATATGGCTGTTCGCCCTGATCTTTCCGCTGTCATTTGTATATGCGGAAAACTACCCGTACCGGAGTGATGTACTTTGGGTGACCGTGCCCAATCATGCTGGCTGGATTTATAAGACCGGAGAGAAAGCTACGGTTGAGGTGCAATTCTATAAATACGGCATTCCGCAGGATGGCGTAACCGTTTCTTATGAAATAGGTGGTGACATGATGCCGGCGGATACTTCCGGTTCCGTTACTTTGAAGCAAGGAAAGGCGGTAATACCTGTGGGGACAATGAGAGAACCCGGTTTCCGTGATTGCCGTCTGACAGCGACTGTGGATGGAACAAGCTATAAACATCATGTGAAGGTAGGCTTTTCACCGGAAAAGATTCAACCTTACACACAGATGCCGAAAGATTTTAAAGAATTCTGGGAAAATAATAAAGCGGAAGCTGCCAAATATCCGTTGACTTATACTAAAAAGCTTGCAGAGGAGTATTGTACGGATAAGGTTGATTGTTATCTCATTAAATTAATGCTGAATAACCGTGGACAGTGCATTTATGGTTATCTTTTCTATCCTAAGAATGCAGTGAAAGGTTCTTGTCCGGTTGTACTTTGCCCTCCGGGAGCTGGAATTAAAACTATTAAGGAGCCTCTGCGCCATAAATATTATGCCGAAGAAGGATGTATCCGTTTCGAAATCGAGATACATGGCCTGAATCCGGAGATGAGTGCGGAAGAATTTAAGGAAATCAGCAATGCGTTTAATGGCAGAGAGAACGGTTATTTAAATAACGGGTTGGAGAACCACGATAATTATTATATGAAACGTGTCTATCTGGGTTGTGTACGCAGTATCGATCTCCTGACTTCTCTGCCCGAATGGGATGGTAAAAATGTAATTGTCCAGGGCGGCAGCCAGGGAGGAGCTTTGGCACTGATTACTGCCGGACTGGATAGCCGTGTAACAGCTTGCGTTGCCAATCATCCGGCATTGAGTGATATGGCAGGCTATAAGGCAGGACGTGCAGGTGGCTATCCTCATTTTTTCAGAGTAGAGGGTATGGATACTCCGGATAAGCTGAAAACGATGGCATATTATGATGTTGTGAACTTCGCACGTATGATTAAAGTTCCTACTTATATCACTTGGGGATATAATGATGATACCTGTCCGCCTACTACCAGTTATGCTGTTTATAATGTGTTGGATTGCCCCAAGGAAGCACTGATAACTCCGATTAATGAGCACTGGACTTCTGATGCGACGGAATACGGACAGTTGAAGTGGATATTGAGACATTTGAAGTAAACGGAAGTTTTACATAGTTGCTGGAAATATAGGGCAAGGCAAAAGAATATCTCTTGCTTTGCCCTTTCTCTGTTATTATAATTGTTATCATCTTTTGTATCGAATACTTTGGGAGTATAAATGAAGTCCCTTATCAGCATAGGGTAAAAATAGTAATGGTATGTGGAATAATTAATAAAAAGCATGCTCAGGAGATACTCTGATGTAGGCAGGCTATTTTTTTAACCGAATTGAGCATATTTTTCACCTAAAAAAATGAAATTATCACCTCCTTTGCAGTGCAGGATTGAGAACAACAATCCTTTAATTGAGAAACTTTGAATCATTAATTTATTAACTCAAATGTACTAACATGAAAAACAAACTGCATTTTGATTTTAGAAAGTTATGTTTTGCATTGGCATTAATACTGGCTCAATGTATGTATGCGCAAAACAAAACAATTACAGGTACCGTAACAGATTCGAAACAAGAACCATTAATCGGAGTGAATGTGATGTTAAAAGGTAATTCTACAGTGGGAACAATCACTGATATAGATGGTAATTATACGCTTTCAGTACCTTCAGATAAGGCTGTGCTGGTTTATTCTTATATAGGATATACTTCTCAAGAAGTGACAGTAGGACAGCAATCAACTATTAATATTCTATTGAAAGAAGATGCTCAGGCATTAGATGAAGTGGTAGTAGTAGGGTATGGCGTCGTTAAAAAGAGGGATTTGGTGGGTTCTATTGCCTCTGTTAAATCTCAGGATATAACAGCGGTACCTACTAGTAATGTATTGGAGAGCATGCAAGGTAAAATTGCAGGTTTGGATATGACTCGTAGTAGTGGCCAGCCTGGTAGCTCATTCAATTTTACAATTCGTGGTAATCGTTCATTGACGGCAAGTAATGCTCCGTTGATTCTGGTTGATGGAATTGCTTATGGTGCTGATATTGACATAAACCCGAATGATGTAGAGTCTATTGAAGTCTTAAAAGATGCTTCTACCACTGCTATTTATGGTTCACGTGGTGCCAATGGTGTTATTCTGGTAACCACAAAGAAAGGAAAAGAAGGAAAGGTGAAAGTAGACTTGAACGCTTATTGGGGACCGAGTCTCTCAACTAATTTACCTAAAATGAATAATACTCAGCAATATGTGGCTATGCGCCGTGAGGCTATGCGTGCGGTTGGTCAGTGGAGTTCTCCGGCTGATGATAGTGTTATCTGGGATGCTGTTGCATTGGAGCGCATTAAAAACAATGTAAATACGGATTGGTATGATTTAATAATGGACGATGCTACTACTCAAAATTATCAAGTTTCGGTTAGTGGGGGCACAGAAGCTACAAAGGTCTCTTTCTCACTGGACTATTTTGATGAAACAGGTATTTTGAAAGGAGATGATTACAATCGTTATAATGGTCGCATGAATCTTAGTCAGCGTATCATGAAGGGTATGGAAGCCGGTGCCTCAGCACTTTTTACTACCTCCACCCGAAATGCGGCTCCGAGCAATGTATTTCATGCTGCCCAGACTAAAGAACCTTATGGTATGCCTTTTAATGAGGACGGCACACTCAATAAATATCCGTTCACAGGTAGTGGCGCAACCGATATTAATATGTTATTCAATCAAGATAGGGACAATTATGTTGATGAGACAAAATCGAGCCGTTTCTTTGGAACACTATTTTTGAATTGGGAAATAATCAAAGGACTTCATTTCCGCACCAATTTTGGATATGACTCTCAGAATAGTCGTAACGGACATTTTGAAGGTGTAAATTCAACCTTTGTAGGTTCTAATAAAGGGTTGGCCAAAGTTTCTAAGAATGAAACTCATTCTACGGCGTGGACTTGGGAAAATACATTAACTTATAGTCGAGATTTTGGTATTCATTCTTTGACGGCTTTGGTAGGTCATAGTATGTCTAAGAATTCTTACGAAGATACATATGCCGAAGGTAAGGGTTTATCTTTTGAACAATCTTTATTTCATAATCTGGATGGTACGCAACAAGATTATGTCTTATCCAGTAGCCTTACAGAATCATCCATGCTTTCTTATTTTGCTCGTCTGAACTATAAATTATTAGATAAGTACTTGCTGACAGCTACTCTGCGTGCAGATGGTTCTTCTGTTCTGGCGAAAGGCAACCAATGGGGATATTTCCCTTCTGTAGCGGTGGCTTGGCGTATGAAGGACGAAAGTTTTCTGGCTAATGTAGATGAAGTCAGTGATCTGAAATTGAGACTTTCCTATGGTTTATCGGGTAATAGTGCGGTGTCTCCTTATCAGACTACTGGTGGATTAAGTAAGACTATGTATGAATTTGGAGATGTTCCGGCTTATGGTTACCGTCCCTATAGTATGGCTAACCTGAAACTGAAATGGGAAAAAACAAGAGTTTTGAACTTTGGTATTGACTTTGGTTTATTGAATAACAGAGTTTATGCAACGATAGATGCGTATAAAACCTGGACTTCAGATTTGCTTTTGCCGATGATTTTGCCTGGACATACTGGATTTACATCAGTAATCAGTAATGTAGGTAAGACTGAGACAAGAGGTATTGATCTCAGCATTAATACAGTAAACTTTGATACGAAAGATTTTAAGTGGACAACTGACTTGACTTTTTCAGCCAATAAAGAGAAAATTACAGCATTGAATACAGACCAGGATGATGTAGGTAGTGGCTGGTTCATTGGCTCTCCGACGTCAGTTATCTACGATTATGAGAAAATAGGTATCTGGCAAACTAATGAAGCGACCGAAGCTGCCAAATATGGTCAGGAACCTGGTGATATTAAGGTACGTGACTTGGATAAAAATGGAACTATTGATTCAAACAATGATAGAAAAGTATTGGGACAACTGACTCCGAAGTGGACAGCCGGACTTAATAATCGTTTTGAATACAAGGGTTGGGAGCTTTCATTTTTCTTATACGCTCGTGTAGGGCATATGATTGCAAGCCAGGCAGCTGGAAACTTCAACCCGAGTGGATGGACTAATTCAATAGCATGTGATTACTGGACACCGGAAAATCCAACGAATTCTTATCCACGTCCAAATTTCAATAAGAATGAATCTATGCTTTATAAGAGCACATTGGCTTATCGTAAAGGAGATTTCCTGAAGATTAAAGACATCACGTTTGGATATAATTTCCCAAAGCAGATGATTAGCAAAGTTAATCTGTCTAAATTGAGAATATATACGACATTGAAAAATTTCTTCACTTTCAGTGAATTCAGTGATTATGACCCGGAACGTGGCGGATCTAATTCCTACCCAATGACAAAACAAGTTGTGTTGGGTGTAAATGTTAGTTTCTAATCTAAAAAACAATTACTTATGAAAAAGATAGTATTATTCTTTATCGCTATATTGACATTCTCTTCCTGTTCGGATTTTCTGGAAGAGACTAACCGGAACTCTATAACAGGAGATATACTTTATAGTACTCCTGAAGGATATGAAAGCTTGGTAAATGCTTGCTATTCTTATACTCGTGCCTGGTTTGGCAAACCGGATGGATATGCTTTTACTGAAATGGGAACGGATTGCTATACAGGTGGTGGCGCCGATTGTGGACGTGCACCATTCATGGCTTTCTATACACAGGATTTACAAGGTAGTCAAACCTTGATAGGTTATATGTGGAATATTTTATATAATGGTCTGAATGCATGTAACGCTGCAATAGCGCGGGCTGATGGAGCAGGTTTGTCAGATGATTTAAAAAAACAGCGTCTGGGCGAAGTACATTTTCTCAGGGCATTGTACCGGAAAAAGCGTAAATGTTGCATTATATTTCGCTATGAGTATGACAATTTTGTTGCATGAAATTATAAAATATGTTATTAATAACAATATAGAGGCCGAAATAAAGTAAATATGTCATGAATGACATATTGATGAATAAATCTGCTGAAATATGTCATTCCTAACAAGTCTGGAGGGTGTTGTTATGAATAACGAAGATATGAAATCTATATTTGACCAGATAAATAATTTAAAAAAACCTGTTACAGAATCCAAAGAAACAAATGCTGAGTATGAAAAGGATGCTTTTCGAGAAGTTTTAAATGGAATATCAGAGGAAATTCAAAGAGTATTGGATGAAAATGATTTCACACAGGAAGATTTATGTCGGATAACAAATATGTCACAGTCCAATATTAGTAAAATACAAAACGGAAAGGTTGTTCCAAGGATAGAAACACTACAAAAGATTGCGAATGCTACACACACAAGACTTGTAATAAGTTTTGAAAGCATGGAAGGAGAGGATTAAAAATGGCAAATATAACGTCCATTGAGATTAATCAATTC
>OGYL01001916.1_pt1 | contig 15343 bp, 13 predicted proteins | sample 1576541 | NCBI WGS metagenome assembly OGYL01 (sample SAMEA3541551, study PRJEB24748) | human gut metagenome | biome: human gut; feature: human-associated habitat; material: faeces | place: China | collected 2012 | reverse complement strand
TCTACATCCAGGTTTTTCACCGTGCCGGCCGTGCCGATACAGGCAAACAGCCCTGCGGTTTTCTCTGCGCCGGACACAGTGTATCCGCTGATTTTGTGTCCGTTTCCGTCAAAGGTACCGCTGTAGGGTGTCTGGTCCGTTCCCACCGTGCAGTTTTCAAGGCTGCTGATGTCAATGTCTGCCTGCAAAACCGCATTTAAACCGCTGTTTTTGCTGCTTACTTCTTTCAAAAAGGCCGAAAACTCCTCCGTGTTTGAAATAGACATAGTTTCTGCCCCAAAGGCCGCAGGACAAACCGTTATCAACAGTGCCGACATAACCAGCGCCGATATTATTTTTTTCATGAAACCAACTCCGCACATCATTTGTTATTTTTTATTTTAACATGAATGTGCAAAAAAAACAATGGTTTTTAAGCGGGGATGGTTAGCACCTGCCCGGGATAAATTAGGTTTGGGTTACGAATTCCGTTTAAGTTTGCAATGGCAGAAACCGTGGTGTTAAACCTTCGCGAAATAGCCCAAAGCGTGTCGCCCCGGCGAACGGTGTAGCGCACGGTTGTGTCTGCCGCGCCGCCTGCCCCCGGCGTAATTTTCAGCACCTGTCCCGGATAAATTAAGTTGGGATTTTGGATTCCATTCAAATCCGCAATGGCGGAAACCGTGGTGTTAAACTGCCGCGCGATTGCCCAAAGCGTATCGCCCCGCTTAACCGTTACGGTCTGCACAGGCGCAACGCCCTCCTCCGTCTGCCCGGGAATAATTTTCAGAACCTCGCCAACATAGATGAGGTTGGGGTTCACAATTTTGTTAATTCCCACAATTTCCGAAACCGTGGTGCCATACCTCCGCGCAATTGCCCAAAGCGTGTCGCCCCGGCGAACGGTGTAAGAAATCTCTGCCCCGTTTTCGTGGGGCGTTCCGTCAGGAACATTTGGTACGGTTTCATCCTCCAGCAGCAGGTCTGTAAAAATATCCCGGTCCACATTTCCGTTAATGCCGTCTACACGGCCGACATCGGTAAATTGAAACCCGGCCCAAACGTTCCATTTACCATTGGGTTCCGGGTTTTCCACATAATAGTCCGCCACCCAGAGAGGATATTTCGTAAGGCGTTCGTCAAACACGCTGCGTGCATTCGAGGCGTCGCTGTAAATGCATACCTGCCGGCCGGAACGTTCCTGCACGGTTTGTAAAAAAACTTCCGAAATTTCGTTTATCTGAGCAACAGTTAAGCTACCGAAGCTTTCAAAGTCCATGGCGAGCCTACACTCCGGCGTGGTGCTGCCAATAATGTTTACAAAAAACTCCGCCTGCTGCCGCGCCTGGTCTGTGTTTCTTGCTGTCACATAGTGATAAAACCCAACCTTTATGCCGTTTTCCTTTGCACCGGCATAGTTTTCGGCAAACCGCGGGTCGCGGTATGCGCTGCCCGCGCTCGAACGGATATATGCCATTTCAATTCCGGCATCTTTTACCCTCTGCCAGTCGATCTCCCCCTGCCATTCGCTAACGTCAATCCCCTCATACCGAACGGTGCCTCCGGCGGAAAACCCCAGCACAGGAACGCACATCACCACAGATAGCAAAACTGCGGAAATCGCCGCAGTGAATTTATGAAACATAAAAAAACCTCCCACTTTGCCTATGGCAAACAAATTCTATTACCATAGTATGCAAATTGGAAGGGTTTGGTTAAAAGATTAACTTTTCAATGGCTTTTGCCACACCTGCGTCTTCTGCGCTGGCGGTGAGAAAGGTGGCAAGCTTTTTCATGGCGGCGTCGCCGTTTTCCATTACCACCGCAATTCCGGCAGCCTTTAACATATCTTCGTCGTTCACGCTGTCGCCAATGGCGACGCACCGCTCGTGGGGAATGTTTAAAAATTCTGCCGCAAACTGCATTGCCGTCGCCTTGGTGCACCCTTTTTGCGCCATTTCAAAATAGGAACCCTGGTCGTAGAGCACCAGCTCGTTTAATACGGGCGCCAGCAATTCCTTTTCCACTGGCTCGCAGGTAAATTTCGAAATTTTAGCTTCGGGATATTTCGTTTTAAAATCCTCCGGTGACGAAATTTGTATGCCAAACGGCACATCATACCAGGTTTTCGTAAAGTAGATGTGGTCTTCCCCTTCAAACAGCGCCACGTGCTCCGGCATTGGCAAAAACAGCTCAGAGAGCTTCATAGCAAGCTCTCTGGAAAAGGTTTTGGACAAAACCTGCTCGCCATGGATTCTCACATCTGCACCCAGGCCGCAGACAAATCCGTCGAAATCTGCACAAGCCTTCACGTGCTCGGGCACATAAGCAAACGAACGGCCCGTGTTGATAAAAACATAATGGCCTAGTCTTTGTGCTTCACGAATCATGCGGGAGTTTTCCTCCGGAACTTTGCCGCCTGTGGAAAGCGTTCCGTCTATATCTAAAAAGATCGCGTATTTATCCATACTATCTCCTGCTTAAAAATTGTATTCCCTATTACATTTTCCCAAACGAGAAAAAATATCCCCCAGGTTCAATGGGGGATATTTGTTTTTGTTTTATTTAAAATCCCATTCCGCCGGGCATTCCGCCCATCTGGGGTGCGGCAGCCGGTTCGGGAGCAGGTTTGTCTGCAACCAGGCTCTCTGTGGTGAGCACCATTGCAGCCACACTTGCAGCATTTTGAAGTGCGGAGCGCGTAACCTTTGTGGGGTCTACGATACCGGTCTTCATCATGTCAACATACTCTTCTGTCAGCGCGTTAAAGCCGATTGCATCAGCAGACTCTCTCACCTTTTCAACGATAACAGAGCCTTCCAAACCGGCGTTCTTGGCAATCTGCTTCACTGGCTCGTCAAGCGCTTTTAACACAATCTGCACGCCTGTCTTTTCGTCGCCGGAAAGAGTGTCTAACAGCTTTGCAACTGCCTTTGTAGCATTGATATATGTTGTTCCGCCGCCGGGTACGATACCCTCTTCCACTGCAGCTTTTGTAGCAGCCAGTGCGTCTTCTATGCGAAGCTTCATTTCTTTCATTTCTGTTTCGGTTGCAGCGCCAACCTTAATTACCGCTACGCCGCCAGCCAGTTTTGCAAGGCGTTCCTGAAGTTTTTCTTTGTCGAAATCAGAGGTGGTTTCTTCAATCTGAGCTTTAATCTGAGAAACACGGGCCTTAATTTCTTCCGCATCGCCTGCGCCGTCAACAATAATGGTGTTCTCTTTCTGAACTTTTACCTGGCGGGCACGGCCAAGCTGTGAAAGCTGTGTCTCTTTTAAGTCTAAGCCCAGTTCTTCGGTAATCACTTCACCGCCTGTTAAAATAGCAATGTCTTTCAGCATTTCTTTTCTTCTGTCGCCAAAGCCCGGAGCCTTCACTGCAACGCAGGTAAACGTGCCGCGAAGCTTGTTCACCAACAGGGTTGCTAAGGCTTCGCCCTCAATATCCTCGGCAATGATAACCAGCTTTTTGCCCTGGTTCACAATTTGCTCTAAAATTGGCAGAATATCCTGAATGTTGGAAATCTTTTTATCGGTAATTAAGATATAAGCGTCGTCTAAAACAGCTTCCATCTTGTCGGTGTCCGTTACCATATAAGGCGAGATGTAGCCGCGGTCGAACTGCATGCCCTCTACAACCTCAGAATATGTTTCAGCGGTTTTCGACTCCTCAACGGTGATAACGCCGTCGTGCGTAACCTTTTCCATTGCGTCTGCAATCAGTTCGCCAACTTTTTCGTCAGCAGCAGAAATAGCCGCAACGCGGGCAATATCCTCTTTGCCGTTTACTTTTGCGCTTGCCGACAGAATATAGTCTGTAGCCGCGTCAACAGCTTTTTGAATACCTTTTCTCACAATCATGGGATTTGCGCCTGCCGCAATGTTTTTTAGGCCCTCATGCACCAACGCCTGCGCCAAAAGGGTTGCGGTTGTGGTGCCGTCGCCTGCAACATCGTTTGTCTTTGTTGCAACTTCTTTCACAAGCTGTGCGCCCATGTTTTCAAAGGGACACTCTAAATCAATTTCCTTTGCAATGGTCACACCGTCGTTGGTAATGAGCGGCGCGCCGAATTTTTTGTCTAACACAACGTTTCTGCCCTTGGGGCCTAATGTAACCTTAACGGTATCTGCAAGCTGGTTTACGCCTTTTTCCAAAGCTTTTCTTGCTTCTTCACCAAATAAAATGTCCTTTGCCATAATCTTTCCTTACCTCCCGTTAGTTTAATTTTGCAAGGACGTCGCCCTGCTTCAAAATTGTGTACTCTGTGCCGTCTAATTTAATTTCCGTTCCGGCATATTTGCTTGTGATAACCTTGTCTCCAACGGAAAGCTCCATCACAACTTCTTTTCCGTCCACCATGCCGCCGGGGCCAACTGCAACTACTTCCGCAATCTGCGGTTTTTCCTTTGCAGAGCCGGGAAGCACAATTCCGCTCTTGGTTGTTTCTTCTGTTTCCACCATTTTGATGACGATTCTGTCACCCAAAGGTTTAATGTTCATAACGTTTTACCTCCTGTTTATGTCAATTTATTTTTAACTCTTGTGTTGTTAGCACTCTATGTCAACGAGTGCTAACATAGTTATATATTACTCAAAAAGATTGATTTTGGCAAACTTTATCAAACGCGATTTATATAAATTATGTTTCTATTTCTTCTTTTTACTTTCATTTTTGCATGTTTTCTTTATTTTTCTTTAATATTGTAAATTTATTTGATTTCTGATATACTAATTCTAATGAGTATGAAGGAGCGTGTATCGGTTGAAAATAACAGTGATCGGCGGCGGCCCGGCAGGAATGATGGCAGCCGCGGCGGCAGCAGGCGAAGGTGCTATTGTTACGCTGCTTGAGCACAACAGCTATCTTGGCAAAAAACTGGGCATTACAGGCAAAGGGCGCTGCAACATTACCAACGCCGCAGATATTTCGGAGTTTATTCATAATATCCCAATTAATGGCAAGTTTATGCACAGCGCGTTTTTTGCATTTAATAATCAGGACATATTAAACCTTTTGGCACGCTTTGGAGTGGAAACCAAAACAGAGCGCGGCGGGCGGGTGTTTCCAACAACCGACAAGGCAAAAACAGTGGTCGATGCTTTAAAACACTATGTGCGCAGCATGGGCGTGCGCGTCGTTTTTGACGGGGCGGCAGACTTATTAAAGGAAGATACGGGCTTTTGCGTCAGGCGAAAGAATGGAAGCGCAATACACTGCGACAAAGTGATTGTTGCAACCGGCGGCGCGTCTTACCCGCAGACAGGCTCGGACGGTTCCGGATATCGCTTTGCAAAAGCGCTGGGACACACTGTGGTTGCTCCCAGTCCCTCGCTGGTGCCCTTAACCACCCGGGGAAATTTGGCTGCAAAGCTTATGGGGCTTTCGCTGAAAAACGTATCCATTAAAATAAGCGATGAAAACAATAAAACGGTTTACAGCGATTTCGGCGAAATGCTGTTCGCGCACTATGGCGTGTCCGGCCCTATGATTTTAAGCGCCAGCGCGCATTTGCGCGAATTTGACAAAAAGCGCTATACCCTAACGGTCGACTTAAAGCCCGCCTTAGACAGTGCCGCTTTGGACAAGCGGATTTTGCGGGATTTTGAAACGGCGCAAAACAAGGATTTTATTAATTCGTTAGACGCGCTTCTGCCGCAAAAGATGGTTCCGGTAATTGTGGAGCTTTCAAAAATTCCGCCCCGCAAAAAGGTGCGGGACATTACCAGGCAAGAACGGCTTGCCCTCGGCTTCGCCATGAAAAACGTAACGCTCGAAATCACCGGCACCCGGCCCGTCGCTGAGGCAATTGTCACCTCAGGTGGGGTGAGCGTGAAAGAAATTAATCCGAAAACAATGGAGTCGAAACTCGTTCCCGGCTTGTTTTTTGCCGGCGAGGTGATTGACGTGGACGCATACACTGGCGGCTTCAACCTGCAAATTGCCTATTCCACCGGGCATTTAGCCGGACAAAGCGCCGGAAAGGAATGGTAAACTATATGGAATTAAAAGAAAATGCAAACAAAATAGAGCGGGCGGTTTTGGCAGGCGTTCACACAGGCAGCGCAGACACCCTTTCAGACACCACAGAGGAAACACTTGCCGAGCTTGCCCGGCTGGCCGACACCGCCGAGGCCGAGGTTGTGGGCACCATGATTCAAAACAAATCTGCCATTGAAAAAGCGACCTACATCGGCGAGGGAAAAATGGAAGAACTGAAAAACGCCTGTGCGTCGCTTTCCGCAATCCTTGTTATCTTTGACGACGAGCTGTCTCCCATGCAAATCAGGAATTTGGAAAACGCGCTGAACATCCGCGTGATTGACAGAAGCATGCTGATTTTAGATATTTTTGCCCGCCACGCAGAATCCCGGGAGGGTAAAATTCAAGTGGAGCTGGCCCAGCTGCAATATTTGCTGCCCCGCTTAACCGGCATGGGCTCAAAACTTTCCCGCTTAGGCGCCGGCATTGGCACCCGGGGCCCGGGCGAAACAAAATTGGAAACCGACCGCCGCCATATCCGCCGTAGAATTTCCCATTTAAAAGAAGAGCTGGTGCAGGTGAAAAAGCACCGGGAGCTGATTCGTTCCCGCAGAAAAAAGGAAAACCGCTATGTGCTGGCCCTGGTGGGTTACACCAACGCAGGCAAGTCCACGCTGTTAAACCGCTTAACCGGCGCCGAGGTGTTGGCGCAGGACAAGCTGTTTGCCACCTTAGACCCCACAGCCCGGGGGCTGACTCTTTCCGACAAACGGGAAGTGACGCTGGTTGACACGGTGGGCTTTATCAGAAAGCTTCCCCACCACCTGATTGAGGCCTTTAAATCTACCTTGGAGGAGGCGGTTTTTGCCGACGCGCTGCTCATTGTGGCAGATGGCGCCGACGACGAGGTGAGCGCCCATTTAGAGGTGGTGTTCCGGCTGTTAGGCGACATTGGCGCAGCGGAGAAACCTAAACTGATTGTGTTTAACAAATCGGACGAAATTTGCGGACAAAAAAACCTGGCGCTGTTTACCAAGGGCGTTCCGTATGTGGAAATCAGCGCCAAAAGCGGCCAAAACCTCGGCACGCTTTTAGAATCCATTGAAAACTTGGTACCGGGCAGAAAAAAACAGGTAGCGCTGTTAATCCCCTTTGCCGAAGGGCAGGTTTTGTCGGAACTGCATGGCAATCACACGGTTCTAAGCGAAGATTACACCGAAAACGGCACCCGCGTAACCTGTCTTTTAGATGCGCCGGCATATGCCAAATTTAGAAATTATGTGTTAGAGGAAGCATGACAATGGAAAAGAAAATGACATATCGAACGGTTTTCGAGCCTGCCCGGGACGAAATGGTTGAAAAAAAGTCCCGCTTTATTGGTTCGGTTCGCCCCGTAACCACCGAACAGGAGGCCGTTGACTTTATTAATAGCTGCCGCGCAGAATTTCGGGACGCAACCCACAACGTTTATGCTTACATCGTGCAGGAAAACAATATCAGCCGCTATTCCGACGACGGAGAGCCCAGCGGTACGGCCGGCGTTCCTGTTTTAGAGGTTTTAAACAAAGAGGGGCTGACCGACGTGGCAGTTGTTGTAACACGCTATTTTGGCGGAACGCTTTTGGGAGCAGGCGGCCTGGTTCGCGCCTATGGAAAAACTGCAAAGCTGGGGGTTGATAAGGCAAAAATTACCGAAAAAATTTATTGCCACCGGCTTAGCATTCAAACTCCTTACGACCTTTTGGGAAAAGTGCGTTACCTCATTGAAACGGGCGATTACATTTTAGGTGAAATTGAATACACCGACTCGGTGACCGTAACGGCCTTCGTAAAATATGATTTGTTAAACCGCTTTCTGCAGGAGATGAAAGAGGCCACCAACGCCGCGGTTACTCCTGAAATTACAGGCGAGATGTATATTGACAACGTAATTTAAAAAGAGGCAGACGTTTTGTCTGCCTCTTTTAACGTTTGAGTCTTCCCATCAGCCTGCCGATGGCAACAGACGGGGGCAGCAAAATCAGCGTTGTCCAAACCACCACGAGAATGCTTACCCGGGGCAGATAGACAATCCACTGAATGGACCGTGCCGGCATGTAAAAAATACCGGACAAAAGCCAAATTCCCAAGCTGTATCTGCCAAGCAGTGAAATATAGCGGTTTAAGAGCGTCGGCCCCTTATCCCTTTCTTTTCTTTTGCGAAACTCCAGCACCTTTGCAAAAGAAAACACCAAAATTGGCGTATAGAGCGCGTCTAAGCTGGGAAGCACCCAAAACCAGTCCCGCACGGTTTTGAAAAACAGAACGACAATAGCAAGAAGGGCAAAATAGAACGGACGGTTATAGTTGGTTTTTGAAACTTTAAAATTAATTTGTTCAAATACCGCATACCGCTCGGTGATGCACCCCAGCAGAAAAACCAGCGTGTAAACTACAACGCTCATCTCCAAATTATAAAAATTAAGCCCGGTGTGAGACTTAAATACATAAAATGCGCCGCCGGCAAAAAAGCTAAAGGCCAAAATTGCCCCAACGTCTTTCAGCAATCCCCGGCCAATGAGCCTGGTAACAAGCGGCAGCAGTAGCAAAATTACCGAATAAAACGCCAAATACCACCCGAATGACACGTTTACATGCGCTGCGTTGTTTGTCCACACCGTGCCTGTGCCAAAGGCAATTAGGTTTAAAAGCAGGCTTTTTCCGTCCGGCATGGGCTCTTTTAACAAAAGACCCAGTAGAAGAAAAATCAGCGCAACTGCCCAGTAAATGACGAAAATGTTCAGCACCTTGCCAAGCCTTGCACGCAGGCTTTCATATTTTTCCCGTTTCACCGAAAGTCCAAACCCAGCGAAAAACGTAAAAAGGCTTAAACAGATTTTAAACGTGCGGGCGCAGATGGTTTGCTCCAACTGAAACAGCCAGGGAATCGCGCTGTCAATGGGCATATTCTCCGGCAAAATCCATTCGGGAAAGCCAATGGCGTGGTTCGCCACAATCATAAGCAGCGCCACGCCTTTCAAATATATTGTTTTGTCTTTGTCAAGCAATCGTTGCATGTGTGTCATCCAATCATGGTTTTGTAAAAATCATGGTTATAAATTTTTTATAATATTCATGAAAGTTTCTGTCTTTCACATTCTGTTTCGCATTACGCTCCATTTTTATGCACACCTCGCTGTTAGCCGATAAAACGTCCATACAGCAGGCAAGGTTGTCAACAAGCTTTTCGTCCCGCTTTAAAATAAACGCACAGTTTTCGTTTGCAGTTTCCGCAACACCACCGGCGTCGGTGGTAATCAGCGGAAGTCCAGTTGCCAGACTTTCTAAAACGGTGAGCGAGGCGGGCTCCTCCCAAATGGAGGGCAAAACTGCAACATCTGCCGCTGCATAAAATTTCGGCATTTGCTCAAAAGGCACATAGCCGGTAAAAATTATGCGGTCTGACACATCTTTCAGCGTGGCTCGCACCTGCTCAAGATAGGGGTCTGAAATGTTTTGAGAAAACCACCCGCTGCCCACAATTAACAGATATGTGTTTTTGTTCTTCACCTTAACAAAAGCCCTGGCGAGCTCTAAAACGCCCTTTTCAGGAATAACGCGGCCAGCAAAAACAAACAGCTTTCCCTCAGGCCCAACATTGTGCTTTTGCCGGAATTCGTTTCGGAACGGTTCATATTTCTCCCTGCCGAATGCGCTTAAATCGGTGCAGTTCAGCAAAACGGAAACCGCGCTGTCTGCGGCGGTTTTCACAGTCATCACCCGTTCTTTAATGTAGCGGCTCACGGTTATGACCTGAACGCCGCGTTTTAAAATGCGCTTTGCATAAATATCATTGCTATTGATAATGTCGTTGTGAATGTGAGAAAAAATTTGCACGCCTTTTAAGGCTTTCGCGGCGCGGTATGTAAAATAGGCGTCGTTTTCCACCACTACCGCGTCGTAAGACCCCTGTTTAACGACAGAGAGAACCCTGTGGATATACTCCCTATCCTCACCGATTTCAATGCCAAAAAGTTTTTTAAACACGCGGAACACAAAATGCTCTGCCCTTTTTAATGTTTGACTGACTGAAACCATTTTAAACTGCGTGTTCTGATATTCTTTTGCGGCCGTAGCTGCCGCTTCGTCGTAAATTCCAAAAACGTGAAAGACCACGCCCGTGCTCTTTTCGTTTTCTTTTAAAATGCCGTCAACCAGCGTTTCCACTGCCCCGCCTTTCACCGGCGGCATGGGCAAAAGCGCCGGCATTATAATTGCCGCTTTTTTCATGCCTGCGCCCTCCATCTCAGTTTAAAAATCAGCTGAACGGCCCAAACAGGCATGCACAAGAGCACCCTGTTTATGAGCAAATCTTTTTTTAAACGTTTCACATGTTTTATTTTTTGGTAAGACTCCCTTGCTTCCTCCCGCTTGCCTAAAAGCAGCAAATGCCTGCACCGGCGCATTTCAAACCATGTCATCAGGCTTTTTAAATGCTCTTTTTTGTCCTCCGGCACGGCTTTGTCCTGATAAATTATTTCGGTATGGTCAAAAAAACACCAGTTAACGTCGAAGGCGCTTTCCTTTGTGGCCACGCTTTCCTGGTGGTTATAAACTGCCGTTGTGGCCGCAGTTAAAACAAATGAGAAATAGGCCGCCACCCGCAGGGTTAGGTCTAAATCCTCGCCGATTTTGCAGCCCTCCTGAAACACGCCCACCCTGTCAATTGCTTTTTTTGCAATGCAGGAGGTGCTCATCTGAAACAGCTTCACCCGCTTATCTTCATCATAAGCCTTATAAAAGTTTTCGAAATATTCCGTCTCCGGTTTCCCTTCAAAATAGGCCGGCTTATTTCGCACCGTGCCGTTTTGAAACAGGACAGACGCCCATGTGCCGTAAAACCCGGCATCAGGATAGGCCAAAATCAGCTCGTTTAAAACCGCCAAGTGGTTGGGCAGCCAGGTGTCGTCCGCGTCTAAAAACGCAATATAATCGCCCCGGCTTGCTGCGATCCCCGCATTTCTAGCCCGGGATACGCCACCGTTCTCCTGATGGATCACTTTAATCTTTTCGTTGCTTTCAAATGGGGCAAGAGCTTTGTCCAGCTCGTCTTCGGAGCCGTCGTCAACGATAATCAGCTCCCAGTCGGGACAGGTTTGCCCCAAAACGCTTTTTACCGCGTTTTGAATTAAGTCCGCCCTGTTGTAAACCGGCGTGATTACTGAAAACATGAAACAACCTCCATTTTTAACGAATTCCAATCATTGGTTTTACGATTTTTGCTACCGCCAATTTTTCCGATATCCGGTCAATGAAAAATACTGCAGCCACCATAAAAAGAAATACTGCGGCAGGCGCCGCCAACGTCAGCGGCCATAAGTCCAGCCTGTTTTTTAAATTCAGCACAATGGAGGCCACCGGCGAATGCAGCAGGTAAACCGCAAAGGAATATTCCCCGGCCAGGATCCAAAAGTCCCTTTTTGCTCCGCCGTTTGTTTCACAGCAAAATGCCGCCGTCAGCAAAAAAACAACTGCGAACACCGGCAGAGAATATGGCTTCCAATAGGCTAAATAATCTCCCCAAATCAAAACTGCGGCGAAAATGAGCACAGCGGCCCCAAGAAGCACAAACCGTTTTTTATAAAGCTGCTTGCCAATGCTCTCTAAGTCCCGTTTTTGGGCAATGAACATTCCCGCCGCAAAATAAACCATCCAGTTCACGGGATTTAAAAAGGGATTGACAAACTGCGCCAGCGTGTCATAAAAACAGGCCGTTGCCAAGTTCATGACAACAGAAACTGCCGCCGTTACTGCAATAAAAACCGTGTTCCGCTTTTGTGTAAAATAAATTAGATATAAAATACATAGTGAGGTGAGATAGTAAAACGGCGTATCTACGCCGATTACGAATTTGGCCCATGCTAAAACGCCACTGCCTCCGTGCCGAAGCGACACATAGGCATAAATGATGCTGGCCCACAAAAGCCACGGCAAAAGAATTGTTTTTGCTTTGTTTTTCCAAAATGCAAGAAAGGGCCGGTCAGTGGATTTTACAAAAAGATAGCCTGAAATCAGCAAGAAAACGGGCACCCCCAAGCAGCCGATAGACTTTACAATATTTGCACAAAGGGTGTTCGCCGCATCGGCCGTGTCCGGTAAATCTGCCATGTGGGCGCAGATAACACTAAAGATCGCAAGCCCTTTCAGCTTAAATATCATGGTGCTTTTTCCGCTCATTTTCAGCCCCCCTTCGATTTGTGAAATCCCGCAGCAAGGCCTTTGCAACGCGCCCAAAGGCTTTGGAATTCCCTGGTGCGGCCAAACAGCAGCAAAACCGCCGCAGCAGCGAAGGCAAAGGAAACCAGTCCGCTCAGAACCAGGGCGACGAACCCGTCACCGGGGATTTGGTCGCAAACCAGCCGCGACAGCACTGCTGTTATCAGTGTAACGGCGAAGTAAACGCCATATTTTATAAAATAGGGTAACGATGAACTGCGAAACGCATATTTAAAAATAACATAGGGCTCCCACCACAAACAGGTTGCCGCAATGGAAACCGTGGTGCCCAGCAGCACGCCGTAAACGCCCATTTGAAACACCATTAAAAACAAAAACGACACCGCCAGATTGATGAAAACCTCTAAAACGGCCTTCAGCCTTAAATGGTTAAACAGACCGGAGGAATCAATAACCAAAATGTTGGTCTGACGCATGCCCGTCATGTAAAAATTCATCAAAACCACAAACGTAATCCACGGGGACATAACGCCTGCCTCGCCCACCCACAAATGGATAAACCGCTCCGCCGCGCTGCCCAGAACCACACAAATTGTAAAATATACCGCAAAATTGATGAACATCATTTCTTTGTAAACGCCGTATTTATATTGGTCGTCGTCCTGCACCATTAAATTTCCCACACTGCCGATTACCGACTGGAACACCTGGGAAAGCACCCGGGAGATAGTGGAAATAATCATGGAATAGTTAGAGTAAATCCCCATTACAACAAGTCCAACGCTGTTTATCATTAAATTATCCGTCCCCGTCACCAATGCGGCGCTCAGACGCTGGAACATAAGCGAAACCACATTTTTGCGCATGAGCGCACCGTCTTCCTTCGGAAGGCGCTCGTTTCTATATTGGCGCAAAAACGGATACATTTTGCTGGTTTTTCGGTAGATAAACACGTTTGACAAAAAAACACAGCAAATTTGAATTACCAAAAACAAAAGGTAGTTGCGGCTGACAATCAGCACAACCGCCTGCAGGATATATTTTATCAATAAGAAAATATTTTCGTTGGTGCTGTTGATATAGTGAAGCTGATATGCGCTGACCAATGTGCGCCGGTAAGAAAAGAAATAGCTTAAAACCGTGTTGGTTAAAAACAGCAGATAAATTGCCGTTACGTTGGGAATTACGTCTGCCGCGCCATTGGTAATGACGTTTAAGAACGGAACCAAAAGAAGCCCCAAAACAGCTGTTATAATGGCGATGACGTGATATACCCTGCGGTAAAATGCCATGAGCGTGCCGATTTTTGCCTCGTCGCCGCGCTCAATGGGGCCATAGAGCGCAAACGCCACAGAGGTTCCAATGCCAAGCTCTGCCATGGAGAGGAGCATAAGCACGCTTTCCATTACGCTGTTCAGCCCCAAATAGTCAAACCCCAGCTGTTTGATAAACACCGTTCGCAGCACAAAACCCGCCACCACGTTTAAAAGCTGCCATAGGAGCATAACCGCGCTGTTCCGCACCGAATTAACAAACCGCATGATAAATATAAGCCTCCCGCAAATGCGCAATAACCGCTAAATTAAAAAAAAGAACAAAAACCGCCAGTCCACAAAGTAGTCCACGCTTAAGCCGAACACCAAAAACACCGCCACAAAGGAAATTTGAATCATTTTAATATCACTGTTTTCCGCACGCTTATCCACGGTGAAAAAGCGGAATATGCGATAGACAAACGTAGACGCCAAAGATAAAAATATGGTAATTGCGCCGACAATGCCAAAATTTAAAAGGCTTTGCAAATACATTTGGTGGCAGGCCAAATCCTTGTGGAACAATGATTCATCTGTCATCAGCGTGGTGATGACGTTCCCGCCGAACAATTTTCCAAGCATGGGCTGCCGGTTAAAGTGGGAAACTACCGTCTGCCACAAATCATACCGGCCTGTTGTGAGCATATCCCATCTGCCCAGGGCCAAATACATCATCTTTTCGTTCACACGGGTCACAATGCTGCCAATGGCCGCAATGTTTCTCACGGCGGGCACGTTCCACGCGGCAATGGCAAATCCTATCAGGCAGAAAAACAGCAGCACTAAAAACGGAATGGAACGGCTTCTGTATTTCATAATTACCACCAGCACCAGCGCCACCAGGCAGGTGAGCAGCCCGGACAGGCTTCCCGTTTGAAACAGAACCACAAAAAAGTATGCTCCGAACGCCGCCCGCATCCACCATTTCAGCCCTTTCAGCAGCATAACCGTCAGCAGGCAGACCGAATAGTAAAATCCGGCGTAGTTTGCATCGTAAAGCGCACCGTAAACACGGGTAATCTCTGTGGTTACGCCAACGCCAACGTCGATATTCACTGAAGCTTCAGCCGTCCAGCCGAAGATACCCGAGGCCACGCCGCCCAGAAGAAACACAAACAGATACAGGCGCATTAAATCGTCGTCCGCCAATATTTTTGCCAGAATAAAATACAGCACCACCAAATCCATGAGGCTCTGAATTCCGGCACGCATGTCAAGCCGCCCAATGCCAAAAATACAAAACAGTGAGAACACAATCATGGGCGGCAGCGCTGCGACTCTTAATTTAACGTTTTTAATGTCTAATATAACTTTAAAAATCACCAGATAGGAATAGACCCTGTAGACTGTGGAACCGCCAAGCAGCATAAACTCGCGGAAATACATAAACAGCGCGGCATACACATAAAACGTGTTGCTTCGGATGCTTAAAACCACACAGGTCAATAAAATGAATGATAAAATCAGATTATACTGCGGCAGGGGGCCGCAGAGGGCGCAGGTTGCAAAGCCGATGAGCAGCAGGATATGGTCAAACGACAAAAACCGCCTTAAAATAGACGGCTCGTTATTTTTTTGTCCCAGCATGGGTGATAGCTTCAATGCGCCCGCTTCTGCCATTCTGCTCTCCGCCTCCTAATTTTGCAGTTCTTCCAAACATGCATCAAAAATTTTTATTTCATTTTCGTTTCCAAAATTGGTATTCCAAACCTTTTGTTTTAACCCTTTCACATCTTCCGCGTGCTGAACAAGATAGTTTAATCCCGCATAAATGCCCTCGTCTGAGTTGTCAAAAATATATCCGTCTTCTCCGTTTGTTATCTGCTCTTGCGCCGAGGCGTAGCGCGTCACCGC
>OGYL01001909.1_pt1 | contig 15368 bp, 14 predicted proteins | sample 1576541 | NCBI WGS metagenome assembly OGYL01 (sample SAMEA3541551, study PRJEB24748) | human gut metagenome | biome: human gut; feature: human-associated habitat; material: faeces | place: China | collected 2012 | reverse complement strand
GTCCCATCGTATAATCGATATTGCCTGTAAAGGTAAGTCCAAATCCATTTAAAAACCGCTCCGAGCGGTTCCGTTCAGGATTTGACAAACCCGAAGAATCCCAACAAGTATTCAACGCCCCCTTCCGGCACATACCTCAACGTTGGTGACAGCGGCAATTATGTACGCTGGCTTCAGGCCTGTCTGAATCAGTGCGGCTACAGCTGCGATGTTGACGGACAGTTCGGATACGGCACGGCCGAAGCACTTAAGAGTTTTCAACGTAAATACGGTCTTACCGTTGACGGTGGTTTCGGTCCGGAATGCAGAACGAAGATTATCTCCGTTTTGACGGTCTCAACTCCGAGCATATCTTCTTCAAGCGTTTCAAACGGAACGAAGGTTACAATTTCCGGAAGCAGCGGAGCAACGATTTTTTACACAACAAACGGCTCAAATCCCACGGAGAGCAGTAACAAATACAATGGTGCGTTCGTTCTCAGCAATTCGGCAACGGTAAAAGCTATTGCAATGCAGAATTGCAGGTTCAACAGTAGTGTTGCATCAAAGAGCGTTACGGTAACCAAGCATACCGTAACATTCAAAGATTGGAACGGCAGCGTATTGAAAACGCAGTCGGTCTTCCATGGCGGCGCAGCAACAGCTCCCGCAAACCCGACCCGCACGGGCTACACCTTCACCGGTTGGGACAAGGCATTCACCAATGTTACCGCAAACCTCGTTGTTACGGCACAGTATGTGCAGAACGAACCGGTTTCAACACCCGTGCCGTCCGATGCTCCGCAGATTGTTGTAGGCAGCAAGACGACGATGGCTGGAAACACTGTCACGGTTGATGTTAGCCTCAAAAATAATCCTGGCATAATATCAATGATGCTTCATCTTTCATATGATGATGCGTTGACTCTTGTGAGCATTGGCGACACAGGTTTGATGCCTGGTAGGGTTCATGGAGACGTAACTGATACTCTTTTCTGGGATAGCGGAACATCAACTGAAAACCTTACTGTTAATGGTGTTATTGCAACATTGACTTTTAAGGTTGATGAAAACGCCGAACCCGGTGAATATGGTATCAGATTCACGTACAATAACGACGAAAGCGACATAATTAACGCAGACTTTGAACCGGTTGACTTTGCAGTAGTTAACGGTAAAATCAAGGTTAGCAATGTTATTATCGGTGATGTTGATATGAGCGGCAGCGTGAATGCAAAGGATAGGGTTGTTCTTGGCCGCTATTTGACACATTGGCCGGGGTTTGATGATACAACTTGCAGCGTACTTGCAGCGGATGTGAACGGAGACGGTAAGGTTAATGCTTTAGACAGAGTAATTCTTGGTCGTTACTTAACACATTGGCCGGGTTATGAAGAGGTCTTTCGCGTAGTTCCAGAGGTTCGGGTAATCGACGAGGCGTTTCTTGTTCAGAAGATATTTCTGATAGAAGACGAGGTCGAAGCGGGTCAGCGTGACGAAGAGGCGGATGTCCGGAGAGGTGATGGTATCGCCCATGAGGTACCGGCGGGTGGAAAGTCTTTCTTCCAGCCAGTCCAGACGGTCGAATACGAGATCATAGTAGTATTCGTATTCTTCCTGCGTCCCTGCCAGAGCCGCCAGATTCACGGCCAGATTTACGTCGGCATAGATGACGTCGTTCAGTGCATCGATGTCGTAGCGGAGTTCTTCGGGATAAATATCCGGAGCGTCCTTGTCGATGTATTCCTGCCAGCCTTCATAGAGCTGGATGTCAAGGTCGTGGTAGTCGTTGTTGACGACAGCGCCGGTCGTGACGTCGACGAGAGCCGGGACGGTCGCGCGCTGGTCGTAGTCCGGATTTCCCTTCTTGTATGCTTCCATGAGGGAATGGATCTTGAGGACGGGGTCCACATCATCCTTGTCGAGTGTGAAGTACCAGCCGCCTACGACACCTGCCGGGCGAAGCGGATCGACGACGCCTTTGGAAATGACTTTGTCCAGGCCCAGGAGGTCGATTGCAATCGCGATGCGGTTTGCCCATGGGCAGTGGCGGGACCAGATGAGGCGGTAACGGCCCGGCTCTACAGGGAGCTGGCCCTTGCCGCTGCCAAAGGAGGCAGTGAACTGCGGCTCTTCATCGTCGTCGTATTTCTTTCTTGCTATGTTGAAGTTCGAAGCGTCCTCTCCTTCGCCGTACTCCTTGTCGATGCCGTTGGAGCGCGGGTTGGTGGACTGGAACTGGGAAAAGTCGATCGGGCAGGGGTTCATTGCGCGTTTCACTTCTACGTGCGCACGTGCTTCGCGGATGCTCGGGTCAATGATAAAGTCTTTGATTTTTTCGAAATCGGCCATGGTATGTTCCTCCTACGGAATAAGAAATTATTCGCCGCGGGGAGGAAAATGGGCCTAAAAAAGCCTCCGCCCCGGGCATTCATTTGAATGTCAAGGGACGGAAGCTCCGTGATTACCACCCTGATTCGCCCTGGGGTCACCCCGCAAGGCCTTTTGAAGTGCTTATGGGACCCGGTCAGGCTCCATACACTCCTGCGCTGTAACGGGCGTCTCCCGGGCCGCCTACTTCGTTCGGCGCGCCAGCTCAGAAATGCACTTCACTATCTTACGGTGTTTCCCTTCTCACCTTCCGGGAACTCTCTTTGCGCTTTCAGACAGTTACTCTTTTCCTCATTGCCATGATGGATTTCTATGCTTTGGACAGATATAAAAAAACTCTCCTCCCCATAAAGGGACGAGAGCTTAGCTTCGTGATTCCACCCAATTTCATGTATTTCTACATCTCATGCGCGCTGTATCGGGCGCTCCCGCTGCGGCTACTTCATTCGCCTGCAGGGCTCGGAAATGCACTTCGCTGATTTCTCCTTGTCCGCTTCCACCGTCCGGACTCGCTTGAAAGGAAAAGGTTCAGGTACTCTTTTTCTTCATCGCCAAAATTATGTTGCACTTACTTTACCATTCCTATAGAAGCTTGTCAATGCAAGAAATAGAAAAATTCGTATATGAATTTCACGCTTTTCATCCTGCGAATCCATACTATTTGTATAAATAAAATAAAGAAGAAACAGCAGCATGGAAAAGAATCAGGAATGAAATAAAATAAGAAACCCATTTCCTATAACGAAATTGAATAAGAAAACCTGCGGAATAAGAAACGATGAAAGTAAAATGTTTCTCTTCTCTTGATAAAACATTTCGGTTACCAACTCTTTATTCTTAGGGAGTATAATAAGAAAAGGACGGGAAACCGCCCCATTCAACTAGAAAAGAAAGGAGAGGGGATATGAAAAACTGGAAACATGTCATATACCTCGTCTGCGCGATCCAGATCGGCGCAGGCATCTCCATGATGGGCATCATGTCCTTCCTGCCTTTGTTCCTTTCCGAGCTCGGCATCACCGATCCCGGCGAGGCTGCTTTCTGGGCAGGAATCATCATCGGCGTCACACCGTTCATGATCGCATTCTCCGCACCGTTCTGGTCGATCCAGGCGGACAGGCGGGGACCGAAGACGGTCATGTCGATCGTCCTTATCGCCGTCGTGCTTTCGTCCTTCTTCAGCGGCATAACGACAGCGCCCTGGCAGCTACTGCTGCTCCGCACCCTGCAGGGACTTGTCGGAGGCTTTGTCCCAATAGGTCTTTCCATCGTCGTCTCTGTCACACCGGAAGAGAAGACGTCCTGGTCGATGGGATACTTCCAGGCGGCCATGGTCATGGGCATCATGTTCGGACCGCTCCTTGGCGGCGCTGTGGCAGATACCTTCGGCTACCGCATGCCGTTCTACGCGTTCTCGCTTCTTGCTTTCCTCTGCCTTATTGCCCTCCAGATTTTCCTGCCTGACATCCACAGGAAAGGGGCGGCGAAGGAAACGGACTCCACATGGAGCCAGATCAAGTTCTTCATGAAGATTCCGCGTGTGCGCATCATGACATTCATGCAGTTCCTCTGCAACTTCGGCATCACCGGCATCGGGCCGATCCTGCCGCTCTATATCAAGTCGATGATGGGGGATTCGCCCATCGTTGCGACCGTCGTCGGGTTCATTATCTTCATTTCCGGCGGCTGCAGCGCGCTCGCATCGCTCAATACCGGCCGCATCACGTCGCGCTTCGTCATCCATCGGGTGCTCATCACCGCGACGATATTTGTCGGCTTCACCTTCATCATGCAGTACCTCATGACGACCGTCGCGGGACTTGGTTTCTTCCGCGGCATCACGGGCCTTGGCATGGGCTTCATCGCACCGTGCACGAATACGATCATCGCCAAATCTGTGCCGCCTGAAAAACGCTCGATCGTCTTCGGCGTCGTTTCTTCCGTCTTCCTGATGGGCAACGTCGCCGGCCCTGTCTGCTCGGGCGCCATTGCAAACTACTTCGGCTATGCCATGGTCTTCTGGTCCACAGCTATCGCTTTCTTCCTTGCTGCCTGCGTCATCATCTGGAATTTCAGGGGCGAAAAGGAAATTTAAGTAAGGAGTCATTATGGAAATCCGCGTTTTGAAATACTTTCTCACGGTCGCCCGCGAAGGGAGCATCACGAGAGCGGCCGAGATCCTCCACGTCACGCAGCCTACGCTTTCCCGCCAGATCCTGGAGCTTGAAAGGGAAACGGGCGTGAAACTCTTGGACAGGGGCAGCCGTCATGTGAGCCTTACCTCTGACGGGCTCCTTCTCAAAAGGCGTGCTGAGGAAATCGTCGATCTCGTCGACAAGACGGAAAAAGAACTCTCCGGCAACAAGACCGTCGAGGGCACGGTAAACTGCGCCGGCGGCGAGCTCCTTGTCATGGATCATTTTTCTGATCTCATCATGCGCTTCCAGGAAAAACATCCCCTTGTCCGTTTCGATATCAATACGGACATCACGGGGAGGGTGAATGAAAAAATGGACTCCGGCCTGATCGACACGGCCATCTTCGTCCGTCCCTTTGATGCGGAGAAGTATGACTACGTCCCGATCGGCCCCGAAGCCCGCTTCTGCGCCGCCATGAGGACAGACGACCCTCTGGCACAGAAGGAACATGTCACAAGAGAAGATCTTGCAGGAAAGAAACTCGTCCTCATGAGCCGCGGAGAACTCAATGCGGATATCCGGAGCTGGCTGGGAGACGTCTGTGAGACAATCCAGACGCCCATCCACTGCGACCTTGGCGCGAATTCCTCCCTCTTTGCCAAGAGGAAAGGACTCTATATCATCACGACAGAAGGCACCATGCCGCTTGTCGACGACCGCATCGTCAAGTACGTCCCGCTCTACCCGGAAATGCGCATCCAGACAGTCGTAGCATGGAAAAGAGGCCAGCCCTTCGGACGCGCCGCCCAGGCCTTCATCGAATTCCTCAAGGAAGAACTGGGAGAAAAATAAAAGAATAAAAGAGGCTGTGGGAATGTGACATCATTTCTACAGCCTCTTTTTACATGCCTCGGCTTCCACTATTCATTTTATGTATGGATGAGTCATGAAAATGGGCATTGGATATGATTTCCTTCTTCTTCTACAATACAGATAAAGAGAGCGTCACAAGCGCTGGAGGAGGAATCATGAAGAAATATATTTTAGCCGCCGTCCTTCTGCTTGGCATGGCAGGAGCTGCGGGTGTGAGCTACGGGAGCGGCTCGACGGAGGATCTGATGGCTCCGATCGCTTATACAGACTGGGAAATAGGAAAAGCCAAACCGACGACAGGAAATCTCGTCGCTGTAAGGGATATGAACACGGCGGTCCCGGCCGCTGTGCCACCCGCCTGCCCAAGCCAGAAGAAAGTATGCAGTGGAAAATAGCGTAAAAAAGAGCTGTGACAAAATGGGAAATCATTTTGCCACAGCTCCTCTTTAACTTGAGGAATCTCTTAAAGGTTCTTTTCTATTTTATCCAGAAGTCTTGCGAGCTCCTCCATTTCTTCCTTTGTCAGGGAAGAGGTGAGGGCATCGTTTGCTTTTTCATCGAGGGCGGAGTATTCTTCCGTGAATTTCTGCCCCTTCTCTGTCACGGTGAGGATCAGGTTCCTGTGATCGGAGGGGTCGGGCGTCCTCTTGATGAAGTTTTTCTTTTCAAGGCGCTCTGCCAGGGATTTCACCGTGTTCGGCGTCTTTTCGATGAGGCGCCCCAGCTCCTTCTGGATGAGGGGCTGGTTTTCGGAAATCGTCTTCAGGGCGACCCACTGCTCGACGGTCATGCCTTCTTCCTTGAAGATGAGGTCGATCTGGTAGTGGACCTTCCTTGCGATGCGGCAGAAGGCATAGCCCGGTGTTTCGTCTAGTTTCATTTCAGGTACTTGTTGAAGAAGTCCGTGATGATGGAGAGGGCTTCGGCCTGATCCCAGTAGACGCCGCCATGGGCTGCGCCTTCGACGAGGTAACGGTCAGAGGGGATGCCTTCCTTCCGGAGTGCCTGGAAGAGAAGGTCTGTCTGGCTCGGGGAGACGACGAAATCCTTCGTGCCATGCATGAGAAGCATAGGAGCGCTGTTCTTTCCGACGTAAGTCATGGGATCAGCCGCCTTGGCAGCAGCAGGATCGGCCAGGATGCCGCCGTCACGTCCGCCAAAGACAGGAGAGCCGTTCACCCAGAGGGCTTCGGTAGCGCCTGCGGACTTGTGGGCTTCCTTCACGGCGTCGGAGTAATCATCGCCGATGCGTGTGAGGTCGGAGAGGCCGTAGAGATCGACAGCTGCCTTGACGCTGCTGGACTGGTCGAGGTTTTCGCCCTTGTCGAATGTCGTCGTGCCGCTTGTCACGCCGGCCATGGCAGTGAGGTAGCCGCCTGCGCTTCCGCCTACGATTCCGATGCGGTCAGGATCGATATTGAACTTATTGGCATTGGCGCGCAGGTAGCGGATGGATGCCTTCACGTCTTCCAAAGGCTGCGGGAATACAGCCGTCGGAGCGACGCGGTATTCGATGGATGCGACGACGTAGCCGGCTTCAGCCAGGTGCATGCGGAGCTGGATGCCGTTATCCTTGTTGGCATTGATGAAGCCGCCGCCCGTGACGTAGACAATCGCCGGAAGCGGTGTCTTGGACTGGGGTTTCAGGATATCCATCTTCATGGCGACGTTCTCATAGCCGCGGGACGGCACCTGTTCATAGACGACGCCGGAGATCTGCTTGATTTCCGGTGTCACGACATTGACTTTCAAAAGATGGCTCTCTGCCTTGTTCGGCATATTGGCCGTTGAAGAATCGACATTGATAGTAGGTTCCATAGCGAATGCGCTTCCTCCCGCAAGTAAAAATCCGGACAGCGCAAGGGCTGTCAGCCATTTCTTATTCATATAGACTCCTTTCCGCCTTTCGGCAAGGACAATTTATTTGACAATTCCATATTAGTACGATATGTTACTAATTGTCAAGACGCCCTTTAACGGGCAGGAGGAAATCATGGACATGCGTGTGATTCATTATTTTCTGGCGGCCGCCAGAGAGGAAAATATCACAAAGGCAGCGAAGCGTCTCCACATGACGCAGCCGACGCTTTCCCGTCAGCTGGCCGAGCTGGAGTCTGAGCTTGGTGTGCGTCTTTTCGAGCGCTCGAGCCGAAGGATCACACTGACGAGCGAGGGCATCCTCTTCCGCCGCCGCGCAGAGGAAATGGAAGAGCTTCTGGCCAAGACGAAGGAGGAAATTTCTTCGGGAGAGGAACTGGCAGGGACGGTCGCCGTCGGAGGCGGCGAGCTCCTTGTGACATCTGTCTTCGTTTCCCTGATACGGAAGTTCCAGAAGGAGCATCCCCATGTGTTCTTCGATTACCAGACGGGGGTCACGGACCGCGTCACCGAGCGGATGGACATGGGCCTCATCGATGCGGCTGTCCTTGTCCGTCCCTTTGATTCGGTGAAGTATGATTCCGTCCCGATCGGTCCCGATGCTCGCTGGGGCGTCATCATGAGAGCGGATGATCCCCTCGCGGAAAAAGAATCCATCCGGAAGGAAGATCTTCTGGGGAAGACGGTCATCCTTCCCGGGCGCCTTGAACTCAATGCAGAAATCGCAAACTGGCTGGGGAGTGTAAGGAAGACAATCACGTCCCCAATCAAGTGGGACCTGGGCGGAAGCCGCGTGATCCTTGCAGAAGATCCTGGCTGCTATGTCATTACGACAGAAGGCGCAGCCGCGCTTTTTGATGAAAGACGCCTCTCCTTCCTGCCGCTTGAACCGGAAAGGAAGATAGAGACGGTCATTGCATGGAAGAAGGACCAGCCTTTCGGACGCGCAGCAGAAGCTTTCATCAGGTTCCTCCAGAAGGAAGCGGCAGAAAAGGGCCTTTGACAGGACCGGATGCCGCCTTATTATCCGTTAATCATTTTGTGATTTTTGTTATAATAAGAAATATAGAATAAGAAGGGATTACGGATATATGAGAAAAATGGACATGCTCCATGGGTCGATCGGCGACAAGACGGTTTCTTTCGCCATACTTCTGGCGGTCACAGGGATCTGCCAGCAGCTTTTCAATGCCATCGACATCATCATCATGGGGCGTTTTGTTGGTAAGGAAGCCATGGCCGCCGTCGGCAGCAATGCGCCGGTCGTCGGGCTTCTCGTTACGTTCTTTGTAGGGATTTCCCTTGGCGCGAACGTCGTCATTTCCCAGTACACGGGGCAGGGAAATCTGGAAAAAGTAAAAAAGGCCGTGCATACGACGATCGTCTTCGCCGTTCTGGCGGGCATTCTTTTTGCCGTGCTCGGCGTTTTCAGCGCGGATTCAGTCGTCAGGCTCCTTCAGGTGCCAAAGGAAGTCGAGACAATGTCCCGCGAGTACCTGGAAACCATATTCATCGCGATGCCGGGCATCCTTGTCTATAACTTCACCTCGGCGATTTTCAGGAGTCAGGGCGATACGAGGACGCCGCTCATGTGCCTCTTTGCGGCCGGCACATGCAAGGCATGTCTGAGCCTTTTCCTTGTCGTCTACTGCGGCATGGATGTCGTCGCCGTGGCGGCTTCCACCGTCTTTGCGACGCTCATGAGCTCTTCGCTTCTTCTTTACCTCATGAAGAATACGAAGAGCGCGATCCACATTTCCTTCCATGATATGAAAGTGGACTGGGGGATTCTCCGCCAGATCCTTTCCATCGGTACGCCGGCCGGCGTGCAGGGCGCTGTCTTCAGCCTGTCGAATGTCGTCATCCAGGCGGCCATCAACAGCCTCGGCGCAGAGGTCATGGCAGCTTCGGCGGCTGCTTTCAATCTGGAAATCCTTGTGTACTACATCATGAATTCCTTCGGGCAGGCATGCACGACATTCACGGGGCAGAACTACGGCGCAGGCCTTCTTTCCCGCTGCAGAAGGGTGGGGAAGATCTGCACGCTGCAGAATCTGGCCGCGACGGTCGCCTCTTCCATGATCGTGCTGGCGGCAGGGCCGTACCTCCTTTCCGTTTTCAGCTCCGATCCGGAAGTCATTGCGCTTGGCATGATCCGCCTCGAATTCATTTTGATTCCTGAACCGCTCAATATGATTTCTGAAGCTGTTTCAGGTTTCCTTCGTGCCTTCGGAAAGTCCCTGGCGCCTGCCATGGCAGCGCTCGTCGGCATCTGCGGCACGCGTATTCTTTACGTTTTCACTATTTTCCCGACGCACCAGACCTTCACCTGGCTCATGGCGGTCTATCCGCTGAGCTGGCTGGTCGCTGCCGCCGGCATACTTTTCGTTCTTTACTATTACCGCAAGCTCTACATGGGGCCTGACCGCGTGTAGACCATTAGGAAAAGGGGGATTTCCATGACAGAAATGAGAAGAAAAGACAGGAGAGTCACCGATGAAGCTCTCATCGATTCCATCCTGAAGGAGTGCGGCGTCGTCCGCATCGGCCTCTATGATGAGGACAGGATTTACGTCGTGCCCGTCAATTACGGCTATACGTATGAGGACGGCAGACTTTCCATTTATTTCCACGGGGGAAGAAGCGGACACAGGCTGGACTGTATCCGCAGGAACCCGAAGGCAGGCTTTGTGATCGATACGGGGGAAATGGTCATTCCTGCTGAGGAAGCCTGCGATTTCACGAATCATTACCATTCCATTATCGGAAGCGGCATTGTGACAATCCTTGAAGATCCGGCGGAGAAGTGCCGGGGCCTTGAAATCATCATGGCACAGACATCTGACAGGAAATGGGCCTTCACCGAAAGGATGGCCAATCAGGTCGAGGTGTACAGGCTGGACGTGGAAGAATTCCAGGCCAAGGCCAATCCGCCCCTTCGCAAATGACCGTCTCTATAATGACCGTCTCTATATAAATAACAATAAAAGGGAGTAAGGGATTAAGGAGGAAAAAGGTATGGGAAAGAAAGTCACTGTGATTTCTACAAGTCTTCGTCACGGGAGCAATTCGGCCGTTCTGGCGGATGCTTTTGCCATGGGCGCATCGGAAGCGGGCAATGAAGTGACGCTCATCTCGCTCACAGGGAAGGACATCCATTTCTGCACAGGCTGCCTTGCCTGCCAGAAGACGGGAAAGTGCGTCATCCATGACGATATGAATGATATGCAGGAAATCGTCCGTACGTCTGATGTTCTTGTGTTTGCCACGCCGATTTATTATTATGAAATGAGCGGGCAGATGAAGACATTCCTCGACAGGCTGAATCCGCTCTACATAGCCGACTGCCAGTTCAAGGATGTCTACCTTCTGGCTTCAGCCGCTGAAGAGGATGAGTATGCGATGAAAAGAGCGAAGAGCGGCCTTGAAGGATGGATCGAATGCTTCCCGCAGTCGCATTTTGCCGGCTCTGTCTTTGCAGGCGGCATGACGAATCCGGGCATGGCGAAAGGAAGCGCTGCCTTTGAGGAAGCCAGAAAAGCCGGAATGAATGTATAAGGAAAGCCATTTTAGAAGAGGAGGAACTATGTTTCATATATTGCGCTGGGTCGTGGCGGCCATCGCCCTTCTGGGCGTCTTCGGGTACTGGTTCGTGAACCAGCCGCAGATGGATCCTTTGATGACGCCGGAAAGAAAGGCGCGCATCGAAGCGTCTCCGCACTACGTGAACGGAGAATTCGTCCCCGAGACGCCGCATGAGAAGGTCAATCCTTCCCTTGGCTTCTGGAAGGAATTCTTCTTCCCGACACCGGGAAAGACGATACCATCCGACCCCATGATCAGCGTGAAGACGAACCTGAGACAGCTCCCCAGGGACAAGGACGTCCTTGTCTGGATGGGGCACTCCTCTTACTATATGCAGCTGAACGGGCACAGGATCCTGATCGATCCCATTTCCGCCGAGTATGCATTGCCTGTTCCCTTCGTGGACAAGGCTTTTGAAGGAAGTAATATCTACACGCCCGACGATATACCGGACGACATCGACGTCATGGTGCTCTCCCACGATCACTGGGACCACCTCGACTATGACTTCGTCCGCGCCATCGAGCCGAAGGTCAAACACGTCGTGACCGGCCTTGGAAATGGCGGATACTACGAAAAGTGGGGCTACCCGCTTGAAAAGATTTCTGAAGAAGACTGGAATACGCCCGTCAAGATCGACGATGGCCTGACCGTCTGGGTCCTCCCTGCGCGCCATTTCTCCGGAAGGATGCTGAAGAGAAATCAGACACTCTATGCAGGCTTTGCCTTCATCACGCCGGGAAGGAAAGTCTTCTACAGCGGCGATGGCGGCTATGACGGAAGATTTGCAAGGATCGGCGACCAGTTCGGCGGATTTGACCTGGCGATCCTGGAAGACGGACAGTACAATAAGGACTGGCACTCCGTCCACATGATGCCGGAAGAAACAGCCCAGGCAGCCGTCGACCTCCATGCTAAGACCGTCGTTCCCTGCCACAATGGCAAGTACCCGCTCTCCACGCACCAGTGGAAAGACCCGTACATCCGCCTTGTGAAAGCAGCACACGAAAAAGACCTCACGCTCCTGACCCCCATGATCGGAGAAACCCTCCGCATCGGGGACCAGAACCAGTACTTCGGCCGCTGGTGGGAACTAATGAATTAATTAAGAATAAGAGGGAACCCGGTTTCTCCCTCAATCTCCCTCTTTCAAAAAGTTTCTTGACTTACCATACGGTAATCAGTAAAATCAATAATACATATAAGCGTGGATGAAGACGGTCCGCACAAGCATGAGTCCAAAGAGAGCCCCGGTCGGTGAGAAGGGGCGGCGAGTGGCGCGGATAGATCACTTCGGAGCTTCAGGGAAGAAAAGCCCTGACGGGACATCGTTAACTGTACCGAGTGGCCGTAAGGTCATGAGGGTGGTACCACGGGATAGAATCCCGCCCCTTATCGGGCGGGATTTTTTTATTTTGGAAATCGAAGATTTCCTTAGGAGGAATTTGAAAATGGATTACAGCAAAACCCTGCATCTGCCTCAGACAGAATTCCCGATGCGCGGCAACCTTCCGAAGAAGGAACCGGAATTCGTGGATTTCTGGCAGAAAAATGATTTGTATGAAAAGAGAGTGGAGAAGAGACAGCATGACGGCGCTCCGACTTTCGTCCTGCACGACGGACCTCCCTATGCAAATGGCAAGATCCACATCGGCCATGCACTGAATAAGACACTGAAGGACGTCATCGTCCGTTACAAATACATGGCTGGCGACAATGCCAACTACATCCCGGGCTGGGATACTCACGGCCTTCCGATCGAATACGCAGTCCTCAAGGACTCCGGTGAAGACCGCGCCAACATGACCCCGCTCGAACTGCGCAGAAAGTGCCTGGAATACGCTAAGAAATGGATCGCTATCCAGAAGGAAGACTTCATCCGCATGGGCGTTGTCGGCGATTTCAAGCATCCATACGTCACCTTCGATCCGCACCTCGAAGCTAAGGAACTCGAAGTCTTCGGCGAAATGGCCAAGAAGCACTACATTTACAAGGGCAAGAAAGCCGTTTACTGGTGCCCGCACTGCGAAACAGCCCTGGCTGAAGCAGAAATCGAATACAAGGACAGAAAATCCCCGTCCATCTACGTCAAGTATCCGGCTGTGGATATCAAGGGCCTTGGGCCGGACGGCGTCGATCCATCCAAGCTCTTTGCCGTTATCTGGACCACCACACCGTGGACCATCCCGGCATCCCTCTACATCAGCGTGAACCCGAAATTCACCTATGTATGGGTACACAACAAAACCGCTGATGAATACTACCTCATGAGCAAGGAACTCGCTCCGGCTGCCATGGCTGACTGCAAGATTGAAGACTACGAATTCGTAGGCCGCGAAATGCTCGGCGCTGAATGGGACCTCGCAACCTTCCATCATCCGCTGGCCATTTATAACCGCACTATCTATGTCCTCGAAGGCAACCATGTCACCCTTGATGCCGGCACAGGCTGCGTTCATACCGCTCCTGGACACGGCGTTGAAGACTTTGAAGTTTACAAATCTTATGAAAACGCTGGCAAGCTGAAACAGGAAGTCGTCTGCCCGGTTGATGAAAAAGGCAACATGACTGCTGAAGCAGGCGAATTCCTCCAGGGCAAGAGCATCTGGGACGCAGAAGGCCCGGTCATCTCCGCTCTGGCTCATGAAGGCCACCTCCTTGGCAAGAAATCCATCCACCATCAGTACGCACACTGCTGGCGCTGCAAGAACCCAGTCATCTATCGTGCTACCGAGCAGTGGTTCGCATCCATCAACGACTTCAGAGATAAAGCACTGAAAGCTGTCGACGATACACGCTTCATCCCATCCTGGGGTCATGACCGTCTCTACAACATGATCCGCGACCGTCAGGACTGGTGTATTTCCCGTCAGAGATCCTGGGGCGTGCCGATTCCTGCATTCTACTGCGACGACTGCGGCAAGTGGGTCATCACTGATGAAACGATGAAGAAAGTCGAAGAAATCGTAGAAAAAGAAGGCACCGATGCATGGTGGGCTCATTCCGCTGAAGAACTCCTTCCGGAAGGCTTCAAATGCCCGCACTGCGGAGGCACCCATTTCCATAAAGAAAAAGACATCATGGACGTATGGTTCGACTCCGGCTCCACATGGAACGGCGTCCTCCGTTACCCGCATGAAGACTGGAAGGAAGACGGCGTACAGTTCCCGGCTGACCTGTACCTCGAAGGCTCCGACCAGCACCGCGGCTGGTTCCATTCTTCCCTCCTCTGCTCCGTAGCAGTCAATGGATACGCTCCATACAAAGCAGTCCTGACACACGGCTTCACCATGGACGGCGAAGGCAGAAAGATGTCCAAGTCCGTCGGCAACGTCGTTGCTCCGCAGGACATCATCAACCGCTACGGCGCAGACGTCATGAGACTCTGGATTTCCTCCGTCGACTATCAGGGCGACGTCAGACTGTCTGACAAGATCGTCAAATCCATGAGCGACGTATACAGAAAGATCAGAAACACATTCCGCTACCTCATGGGCAACCTGTACGACTTCGATCCGAAGAAGGACAGCGTAGCATATGAAGATATGGAAGAAATGGACAGATGGGCACTCCTGCGCCTCGAACAGGTCAAGAGAACCGTCCTCAAGGCTTATGAAGACTATGAATTCCATGTCATGTACCATGCCGTACACAACTTCTGCACCGTCGACCTTTCCGCTATCTACCTGGATATCCTGAAAGACCGCCTCTACACAGAAAAAGCAGACTCCCGCCTCAGAAGAAGCGCGCAGACCGCTATGTACGAAATCCTGACAAGCCTCGTCCGCCTCGTAGCTCCTGTACTCTGCTTCACCGCTGAAGAAGTATGGCAGGACCTCCCGAACAAGGAAGAACGCGAATGGTCCGTCCACATGGCATCCATGCCGGAACTGAACGACAAATTCCTCGACAAGGCACTCGATGAAAAATGGAGGAAACGCCTCGCAGTCAGAAGCGTCATCACCAAAGCCCTCGAAGAAGCCCGCCAGGCAAAGACCATCGGCCACCCGCTCGACGCTGAAGTCACCGTCTACGCAAAAGGCGAAGCTTACGATATCCTCAAAGCTATGGAAAAGGAACTTGCAGATTTCTGCATCGTATCCCAGACCAAACTCGTAGAAGGCACCGAAAGCGCTCCTGAAAACGCAGTATCCGACGATGAAGGAAACGTCAAAGTTACCGTCTCCGTCTGCGAACTCGAAAAATGCGAACGCTGCTGGAAGAGAACCCCGGACGTCGACTCTGACCCGGCTCATCCGCACGTATGCGCACGCTGCGCCCACGTCCTCGCAGAAACCGGCGAAGCTGGAGAATAATAAACATAGAACAACCAAAAAGACCCGCAAGGGTCTTTTTGCGTGGGGGAGAACAGGGGAAATACAGCAGCTTTCAGCCGAAGGCTGGTTGGCATGCTTTCCTAGGCTGTAAGCCGGCTGTATGGTTTTAATCTCATCACCACACAAAAAGGAGCTGTGACAAAATCCGTTAAAACGCTGCTTTTTTCTTTTCTCGAGCGAAGCGAGG
>OGYL01001907.1_pt1 | contig 15381 bp, 10 predicted proteins | sample 1576541 | NCBI WGS metagenome assembly OGYL01 (sample SAMEA3541551, study PRJEB24748) | human gut metagenome | biome: human gut; feature: human-associated habitat; material: faeces | place: China | collected 2012 | reverse complement strand
TTAGGCTGTTTGCTCTTCATGATTGTCATATCACTCGAAATGTCGGATGAACCTTAAATGTTTACGGCCCCGGTCAGTGAAACGAAACACTTACCGGAGCCGTATGTGTGTCGCAGCTTTTCAGACTGTGGATTTTTCATCCTTGTCAGAGTGCATACCGGTCATCAGCTGCTTGCGGATAGCGGTGTGCGCATGGTCTTTTCAGACAGTCTGAGTACCTTTCTTAATTTCCTTTTCAATCTTTTGGTCGCCCCACATCAGAGTGAGTGTGAACGGAGTGTTGGTGGTTATGGTCACCTTCGGCTTCTCGTCGGCAGAGCTGCGGCGCGCCACCTTGAACGAGATGAGGCCATCGGCGCCGTAAGGATAGCGGTCGATGCCGTAGCCGTCGGTTAGGTTCACGTCGAGCGTTATGTTGTTTTCCTGCACGTTGGCACGTATTCCGAAGATGTATTCAATGAGTTCGGCGATTGGCGGCAGGCCCGTCCAGCCCCCGAAGTCCCTGCGAGCCATGAATCCGGGCTCGGCATTCTCCGGTGCGTAATATTCCCAGAATGTGCCGGTCTTCTCGAATACCTTCAGCACGTTGTTGTAATGGTTCATGGTGATGTCGTATGCCAGACGGCGGTATCCTTTGTCAACGAGACCGGAGATGACCATGTAGTTCGTTCCCGGCCATACTCCTCCGCGCCAGTAACGGCCGTTGGCCTTGTACTTGGGATTGTCGGCTGCGAGCGACGCCACGCGGTGAGGACGGTTGAACTTGGTGGTGTCCTCGAGATGACTAACCAGCGCTTCGAGCCTATCTTTGGGCAGCACGTCGGTGTGAAGCGCCCAGTAGGCGTATATGCCCTGCGTGGTGCTGAGGCTGTTGTCGGCATACTGGTCGTAGAGGAAGTGGTCCTTCTCGCTCCACATATTGTTGTTTATATATTCCGACAGTTTCTTTATGTCGTCCTCAAACTCCTCTATCTCCTGCCAGCGCTCCAGATAGAAGCCCATTTTCAGCAGTATGTCTGCCACCATTATCTGCTGGAGGCAGGCGTCGAGCCATATCATGTGGCCGTTGCTGTATATGGTGTTGTAGCCTTCGGGCACGCGCGGCATGTTGTCCATGCCCGTTCCCCATCCGCTGCTCCAGTAGGTGCCGTTGCGCCATGTGCGGTTGAGCTTAAGCCATTTGTAGTAGGCAGCGAGCACGGGGAACACCTTGTTCAGACGGTTGTCGTCGCCGAACTGCGTGTAGTATTTCCATTCCGACCACGGCAGCAGGTTGGGTCCGGTGCTCGTAGGGTCGTAGCGGCTGAAGCAGTCGGAGCCGTCGGCGCGTATCTCGCGGCAGATGAAGCCGTCGGGATGCTGCTTGGCGTAGAAGTTGTCGAGGGTTTTCTGGAACGGGAAGAAGTTGCGGCCATAGCGGCAGAACATGGTTATGAACGCGTCGTCCCACATGAATATGTTGCCGTTGTAGGCCGGGGCGATGTAGCTTGTGACGAATCCCGAGTCGTCGAGCGGCTGGCAGATGTTCTTTATTCCTATCTGCCATGCCTTCCAGTACATTTCAATCTCCTTTTCGTGACCGTCCCAGTAGGGCGCGGGCAGCACCTTCCGGGCCTGTTCGAACGTGCCCGGCTTGGTCTTCTCCATCTTTGCCGTGCGGAAAGTATTCTCTGCCACGAGCGTCTGCATGACGTATGTGTTCTTGTAGGGCAGCTTGTACAGCGGCGAGCCGGACGATATCAGGTTCTGTGCTGAGGCTGTTGTCGTGATTGCGGCGAGCGCAATCAGCATTATGCTTTTTCTTATCATGTTGTTTGTATGAGATGTTTTATTTGTCGGTTGTTTATGACGCATGACGCCGGATGAGGCTTATACGTCTGAGCGCGGGCGCGTAATCAGTGTTCCATCAGCGCCTTTATCTTCCAGAAAATGTCGGTGTTCTCCATTATGCCGGTGAAGTTCTCTGCTCCCGGACCGAATGCATAGACGGGCACCATCACGCCTGAGTGGCTGCCGGTGGAGAAGCGGCAGGTTATCTTTCCCTGGTCCTTGTCGCCGTCGATGAGCGTCAGCCCGCCCGTCTCATGGTCTGCTGTCACCACGACAAGCGTCTCGCCGTCCTGCGCCGCCCACTTCATCACCCGGCCGACGGTGCGGTCGAAGTCGAGTGTTTCCTTCATCAGCATGTCCAGCTGGTTGAAGTGTCCGTAGTCGTCGAGCTGCGAGCCCTCAATCATCATGAAGAAACCCTTCTTGTTCTGGTTCATGAGCGATATGCCTTTGAGCGATGCGCGTGCCAGAAGGTCGCCGCGCTCGTCGGGCAGGGGAGTGTCCACGTCGTAGGGAACGGCGAACACCTTGCCTTTGTTCCATGCCGAAAGGTCGTCCCAAGAGCGCGATATGTGGTAGCCTTTCTGCTTCAGCTCGTCGAAGATGTTGCGGCCGTCCTTGCGGTTGGTGAAGTATTTTGCGCCGCCGCCGAACGCATAGTCGATGCCGCAGTCAACATAGTCGGCTATGATTTCCTGCTCGTTGTCGCGGTCGGAGTTGTGACAGCAGAAGTCGGCAGGCGTGGCATCCCATAGGCGGCACGTCACGGCTATGCCCGCATCCTTGCCGAGCGACTTTGCCACATCGCACAGGGTGGTGAGCGGTTTGCCGTCCGGATCTACTCCCACAGAGTGGTATTTGGTCTTATGTCCGGTGGCAAGCGCGGTGCCGCCGGCTCCTGAGTCGGTGATGAGTTTGTCCGTGCAGTAGGTCTTCGACAGTCCGGTGTATTGCGCGTTTTCCAGCCACAGCCGGCCGTGGTTGGCTGTCCATGCCGAATATACGTGCATGAGGCTCATGCCGTCGCCTATCATCAGTATGACATTTTTCACCTTCTTGCCTTTAGGCGGAGTGATTTTCTCCACAGTGTACGGATTTTCGCAGATGTAAGTCTGCGGCTTGTCGTTTTGCGATTTTGCCGGTTGCATTGTCAGCACCAGCGCGCAGATTAGCAGAATACTTCTGATATTCATAATAGATAAGTTTTATTGTTGAGCGTATCGTGCGCCATGGCTTTTGTCGCATCAATTCATACGGCCGGCATACATACGCGTAATGACACAGACAAAGTTACAATTTTTTTGTTTATCATGGGCTTACGGCGGAAAATAAGTTGATGGGTTAGGGAAAGGAAAATAAAAAACGGGTGGAACGGACCGCCATATATCAATCCGTTCCATCCGTTTATGGTTATGCTCGTGGAGCACGTTTGTTTAGAGTTTCACCTCAATGCCGTCAGTCAGATTTCCGCTTGCCTGGCGCACACCATTGTCTGTTATTACCTTGACTATCGCCATGTTTCCTGATTTCAGGCTCATGAGTCCGTCCTGTCCGGTAATCTTCACGACAACACTGTTGCCTTGTTTCTCGGCCACATACTTCTGCATGCAGTACTGTTTCTTCTGGAAGTCCCATCCGTCGCCGGCGTCCCAGTAGAGCTCGCCCTGCGCCTTGCCGTTCTCGTCGAGACATACAATAAGTGTCAGAGGGTCGAGAGACTCTTCGATGGTGTTCTGTATCACCTTTCCGGTCGGGATGATCGCGCCGCCGCGTATTTTCAGGTTGGCTTGATATTTGTCTGTCTTGTCGCCGTCAACCAGTGAGAGTTCGCGCCAGATGCCTTTAGGATAGTTGGCTTTCTCTACGAATGCCGGTACCACTATGAGGTTGTCGCCTACGAGGAAATATTGCTCCTCGGCACGCAGCGACAGGTCTTTCGGGTCGGCGAAGAATGCCGGGCGCATGATAGGCATGCCATCGGTGGCAGCCTCGTGCATCAGTGTGTAGAAGTAAGGCAGCAGGATGTAGCGGCGCTCTATGGCTATGCGCGATGCCTTTTCCACCTCCGGACCGAATGCCCATGGCTCCTTGTTGTTGGTACCGGCGCAGGCATGACCGCGTGAGAAAGGATAGAACGCACCGAAACCAATCCAGTTTCCGAAGAGGTCGCCGTTGGCATTGAAGAGGAATCCGCCTATATCGGCACCGCTTATCGGTTGTCCTGACAGACCGAGTGTGAGCGACATGGGGATTGAAAGTTTCATGTGTTCCCATGTCGAACCGTTGTCGCCGGTCCATGTTGCGGCGTAGCGCTGACCTCCGAGGAAGTTGGAACGTGTGAGGATGAACGGACGTTTATCGGGACGTGCGCTCAACATGCCTTCGCGTGACGACCTTACCATCAGCATGCCATACACGTTGTGATACTGCAGATGAGTACCCTGCGGCATGTCGCCGCCTCCGCGGTGTATGTTGTCCTCGGGCATTGTCTTGTTAGGTGTGTCGTTTATCTGCGGCTCGTTCACGTCGTTCCACACACCGTCAACGCCCTGAGCGAGGAAGTCTTTGTACAGTCCTGCCCACCATTTCTGTGCTTTCGGGTAGGTGAAGTCGGGGAATGCGGCTGCTCCCGGCCATGCGTCGCCGTGGAAATTCTCGCCTTTTGCGGTCTTCACCCAGATGTCGTTTTCGGTTCCTGACTTGTAAACGAAATAGTCGGGATCTACTTTTGCGCCCGGGTCAATCATCCATGTGGAGTGGAATCCACGCAGATGGAGGTCGCGGTTTACGGCTTTCGGGTTAGGGAACTTTTCGGGACTGAACGTGAAAATGCGGTAGCCGTCCATGTAGTCGATATCCATCCAGATGGCATCACACGGTATGCGCTTGTATCTGAATGTGTCGGCCACTTCAATGACACGGCTGTCCGGCTGATAGGAGAAGCGGCACTGATGATAACCAAGAGCCCAACGCGGTATCATAGGTGTGGTGCCTGTGAGCTCGGCCAGTCCGCGAACGACAGCCTGCGGCGACTCTCTGTCGATGACAAACACTCTGAACGGTACACCCTCGCTGCGCAGTTCAATCTTGTTGTCGGTGCAGCTGAGGACGGCTTTCCATGTCGTGTCGAACAGGATACCGAACGCCGTGCCGTCTTTTCTCACACCCATCATCCACGGATGCGACTGATACAGGCGTGTTCCGTTGTCCACACTGTATGCTCCTGAGTCGGTGTTCCAAAGCTTTATTGTCTTTCCGTTTCTCAGCAACGGGCCCGTAACCTCGCCTCCACCATACAGACTGGTGCCGTCGGGTACTCTTAGTACGGCATTTGCCTTGCCGTCCGTGGTGGAGAATTCCGGAATGAGTTTCCATCCGGAAGGCAGCTTGCCCTGCTCCTGCGGTTCTTTTACTATTGCCAGCGAAGGAATCTTGCTTGCGTCATAGCCTTTCGGTATGAACTTCGCAATGCCGTTTCCAACCATTACGCTGCGCTTGATTTTTACATTTTTTGTGGCAGCCGAGACTGTTGCCGGTATGGCAATGAGAGCCAGACACGCCACAAAGAGCTTAAATCTGAGATTGCTTTTCATACTATTATTTATTAATTGCATAATTGTCTCTTGTAATTTTATATGGTTGTTTCACGGCAATAAGGTTCTCGGTAGCAGGTAATTTTACGCAAAGATACAGAAAATATTGGTAAAATAAGCAGGCTTTTCAATGCAAAGCATCATAAAATGTGATTTTATCTGTCATATTGTTTAAAATACATACTGCTAAGGTTGACATGTGTCAGAATGCAGTTTGACGCATATAATATAAAAGCTGTGTCCGGACCCTGCATCATTCTGTAGCCTTGTTGAGGCTTTTATTGATGCTGTCGGTCCAGACACGGTCGTACTTTATCCACCTGCTTGCGGTGGATTATGATTATTCTCTCAGGCTGGAAACGTTAGTCTATCTCCTCGTCTGCCTCATATCCGCCCATCTCGCGGATGGCATTCTTCAGCATGGTGTATTGCTGGTAGAGGTTGTTCACGGCTTCCTCGCCCTTGGTGAAGTCGTGCATCGGACTCTTGAGGAAGAAGCTCAGGAAACGCTGTATGCCGTAACGGCCGGCGCGGGCAGCAAGGTCGCTGAGCAGACACAGGTCGAGAAGCAGTGGAGCAGCGAGGATGGAGTCGCGGCAGAGGAAGTTTATCTTTATCTGCATGGGGTAACCCATCCATCCGAAAATGTCGATGTTGTCCCATCCTTCCTTGTTGTCGTTGCGCGGCGGATAATAGTTGATGCGTACTTTGTGATAATAGTCGGTGTAAAGATCCGGCTGTTCTTCTGGTTTCAGAATTGTTTCGAGCGTTGACAGTTTGCTCACTTCCTTTGTGTGGAAATTTGCCGGTTCGTCAAGCACGAGGCCGTCGCGGTTGCCGAGAATGTTGGTGGAGAACCATCCGCTCAGCCCGAGGCATCGTGTGCCGATGATTGGAGCGAATCCGCTCTTCACGAGAGTCTGTCCGGTCTTGAAGTCCTTTCCGGCGATAGGCATCTTGGTCTGTTCAGCCATTTCCCACATTGCCGGTATGTCAACTGTTGTGTTCGGCGCGCCCATTATGAACGGGGCACCCTCTGCCAGAGCCGCATATGCATAGCACATAGACGGAGCCACGTGCTCGCGGTCGTCGTCTTTCATTGCCTTTTCGAGCGCGGCGAGAGTGCCGTGCACCTCTTCGCAGTAAGGCACATATATCTCAGTGGAAGCCGCCCAGATGACAACGATGCGCTCGCACGCGTTCTTCTCCTTGAACTCGCGTATGTCCTGACGCAGCGCCTCGGTCATCTCCCAGCGTGTCTTGCAGTCTTTCACGTTGTCGCCGTCGAGACGTTTGGCGTAGTTCTTATCGAAAGCCGCTTTCATCGGGACGATTTTCTCCAGTTCATCGCGTACTGGTTCTATGTCCTTTTCCTTCAGAACCTCGGCATACATGGCTGCCTGGTAGGCGTTCTGAGGATATACATCCCATGTTCCGAAGACTATATCGTCGAGCTTGGCCAGTGGCACGATGTCGGCGTAGTGCAGATATTGCTTCTCGCTTCCTTTGCCTACGCGAATCTTGTCGTATTGAGTCATAGACCCGATGGGCTTAGTCAGTCCTTTGCGTGTCATGAGTACACCGGTCATGAATGTCGTTGCCACGGCACCGCATCCTACGACCATGATTCCGAGTTTCCCGTTTGCGGGTCTAACGTTTGTCTGTTTCATTTTGTCGTGTTTTTAATTATTATGGGTTTATAATTTGTAATAATCAGGTATAACAGGCAGTCGCCGCTGCCATTGGAAAAACATTCCATAGCCCGCAAAGTTAATTATTAAAAACTTTACGGTGGTCCAAATATCTTGTTTTTTTATCATTAATTAGTAAAAATGAACTTCATTTTGTTTTTGCTGCATATACAAAAGTAATGAAACATTAAAAAATGTTGTATCACTTTGTGTTGCCAAATTAAAATACTAACTTTGCAATCAGTTAGATAGATAAAACGAAACGTTTTAAGTAAATTTTAATAATTATGGTAAACTACAAAGATTTAGGCTTGGTGAACACACGTGAGATGTTCAAGAGAGCCATTAATGGAGGTTATGCTATTCCTGCTTTCAACTTCAACAACATGGAGCAGCTGCAGGCTATTATCAAGGCTTCTTCTGAACTGAAGTCTCCGGTTATCCTTCAGGTTTCCAAAGGTGCGCGCAACTACGCAAACCAGACACTTCTGCGCTATATGGCTCAGGGTGCTGTTGAGTATGCAAAGGAACTCGGATGCAAGCATCCTGAGATCGTTCTGCACCTCGACCACGGTGACAGCTTCGAACTCTGCAAGAGCTGCGTGGACATGGGCTTCTCTTCAGTAATGATCGATGGTTCATCACTTCCATACGATGAGAACGTAGCACTGACAAAGAAGGTTGTTGACTATGCTCATCAGTTCGACGTAACAGTTGAAGGCGAGCTCGGCGTTCTGGCCGGTGTTGAGGATGAGGTTGCTTCTGAGGAATCTCACTATACAAAACCGGAAGAAGTTATCGACTTCGTAACAAAGACAGGTGTTGACTCACTTGCCATCTCAATAGGTACAAGCCACGGTGCTTATAAGTTCAAACCGTTGTGGCGGTCATCACGAGTCGTCTGGTTCCTCCTCCATTGGCATTCGACGTTCTTGACGCCATCATGGAGAAACTGCCGGGATTCCCAATCGTACTCCACGGCTCTTCTTCTGTTCCGCAGGAGTATGTTGACATGATCAACCAGTACGGTGGTAAGCTGCCTGACGCAGTTGGTATTCCTGAGGAGCAGCTCCGCAAGGCAGCCAAGAGCGCTGTTTGCAAGATCAACATCGACTCTGACTCTCGTCTGGCCTTCACAGCAGCTGTACGTAAGGTATTCGCTGAGAAACCGGGTGAGTTCGACCCGCGTAAGTACTGCGGACCGGCTCGTGACCTCATGATCCAGCTCTACGAGCACAAGATCAAAGAGGTTCTCGGATCTGACGGTAAGCTGGCTCAGCTCGACTAATAACAACCGGAAAGACCGGTAAAACAGATATAAGTCCTTTTGCGTAAGCCTTTCGGGGCAGAGCAAAAGGGCTTTTTTTATGCTCATATAATAACAATCGGTGTAATTACTTTGTCTTTCATTCCCTTATATAAATTCTTGTGGAGAGGTTTGTCATGCGTGATAAATAATGTGTAGCAATGTCTTTGAAGCATTGCGGGAATCAAGAGATGTTCCTTATCTGTTCCTTATAGGAAAAATTGGGTTCTAAACCGTTGTTATGATGTGATATTATTAATAATGAACATATGGTGTAGGTTTTATTTCAGAAACTCTTTTTCTCATTATGAAGCCGGCGGATGTGCAAACATAAAAAAACGATGCACGCTGATAATGAGAGTGTGCATCGTTTGCGGGTTACCGACAGCTGGAATTTAGTATGTTGTTACCATTCCGTGGTCCACGACGAGTTGTTGTCTTTAGCTCCGATGTTGTCTTCGTCGAAGCCCGGGTCTGTATCCTCGCCCACATCTATTGGTGGCTTACCGTCGGCTGGTGTCCATTGAAGTCCGTTGCTTCCGGCCAGTATCTCAGTGCCGATGATTCTTATGTCTTCTATTTTTGGTGCTGAATAAGTTTTCTTCATATCTATCATTATTTTATGATCAGTTTCTTTCCGTTGACGATATATATGCCTTCCGGCAGGTTGTCAGTATTCTCTATCTCTTGTCCGCTGATGTTGTATATGTGGCTGTCGGCATTTTCTATGTTGTCGGTGATGCAGTCAATGCCTGTCGCCGTGTTGTTTACGCTGAACTTTGCCAGTGGAGTGTCATCATCTGTCTGATAGTCTATCCAGCAGCGGTATGCCTTCATATGGTATTCTTTTGATGTGTGGAACAGATTGCCGTTGCTGAAGATATAGCAGTCTTTAGGCAGAGGCTGGTTGCTGACGTAGCTTCCAAGATAGCTCAGCTCGCGAGTTTTCTCCGACGTCACCTTTATTACTTTGTTTTTGTCGTTCTTCATCTGATAGTCCACGCCGGAATTCACGATGTATATCGGGCCCTGTACCACGCCGTCTTCTATCGATTCGTACTGCTCGTCGGCAGGATGTTTCTCTGTTTCGGCTTCATCAATGTAGATGATGTAAGGAATATTTTCCTTGAGATATATGCCGTCGGCTGATTCCTTTACGGTCTTGAAGTTTATGATTCTGTTGTTGCCTTCATTTTTCACACAGTCAATTTCGGAGAGACGGGCGCCGCTGCCGAATGCTTCATGGAACTGTTCTTCGGTGAGCGATACCGGCAGTACAAGCGAGTTCCACTTGCCGCCGTTGAATGTGCGGCGCAGTATCATGCGGCAGTTATTGTAGTCGTGGCTCTTCTTCAGGTCGATGTCCTCGTTGAGCACGAGTTCCTGTATACATGGTTCCGGGTCGAGCTGGTCGGGCGTACCGTCCTGATTGTAGTCGTTGTTGATGGCCATGCCGTAGATGCCGAATGCGTTAAGGGCATCTAAGACTTTCACCTGCGTGAGCTTTATCTCATCGAACTCATAAGGAGAGGTTATGCATATATAGCCTTTGGTGCCGGTGTAGCCGAGTACGTTGGCATTGAGTACGTTGAACTCGGTGTCGCTGCTTGAGTTTGATGCTACTTTCTCACCGTTTTTGTAAAGCTCGAACTTGAAGACGTCAGCCAGTCCCAGACCGAGCAGGGCGTTGCCGTTGGTTGTCACGAGGACGAGTTGCTGTTTAGGTGAGATGGTCTTTCCTATCTTTACTGCCACAGTGGTGCCGTTGCCCACAGTGATGCCTATGGGGAATGTGTAGGCATTGTCGAGATCGTCGTCGATCAGGCGGGACAGGTCAGATGGTGTCTTTCCTACGTTGGCGACACTGAACGATATTGTTTCCTTTGCGTCGATAGATGCTCCGGTGTTTTTCAGTGAAACTATTTTTGAGCCGAAGAGAGGATCGCTTTCGCCGTCGGTGTAATCGACAAACGCGTAATAGATGTTCATCTGGTTCAGATCAAGACTGAGTACTCCGGATGTGTAGAGCACCATTGCGTCGAATTCGGTCCCGGCAGGAACGCTTACAGAGAATTTCACGCGCTGTGTGTTCTCGTCGCCTATGAGTCCTGTAGAGAGTACAGAGTTGTCTTTTATTATTCCGCTTCCCACTACCTCGCCGTTCTTATACAAGCGTATGTTGAGGAAGTCGAGCAGTTTGGCGTTCAGAACATTGTTTCCGCCGGAAATGACAAATCCTGCCTTCAAGGCTTTTGTTCCGTAGCTTATCAAGCCGTTTTTGGCCTTTACGCCTATAATGTTTGTGTTGGGTAGCAGCTGTACGCCTCCTGTGTAGTAGGCATAGTCGCGTATTGATGGTGTGACGAGCGCGTTTGCATTGCTGAGATTGCTCAGCAGGTCGATGCCCCAACCTTCGCCGGTCATCACCTCATATTTGTCGTTGTCGTTGCTGTTGGTGAGTGGTGTCTCTTCGAGTTTGCCGGCCGATATGCCGTAGTTTATCACGACGTCTTCCGTGCAGCCGTCATCGGCGGTGGCTGTGAATACGTAACGTCCGCTTTCGGTCAGCCCTGAAACCTCGCCGGTCTGTTCGTCAAGAGTGAATCCTTCCTTTACTTCGCTTTCATCGCTGATGCTCCATTTGACTTTTATTGCCGGATTGTGTGACAGTTGGTAGTGATTGTCGCAGTCGCATATGTCGAGGTCGGCAGACGGGTTGATGTCGCAGTGATGCTGTCCTTTTTGCGGTTCCAGATCGATGAATGCGTATTTTGCTGATTTTCCACCCAGGTTAAGTCCTACACCTTCAAAATGGAACTCGGCTTCGGAGAAGTCCATGCCGGCCCGTACGGCAAATGTCGCGTCACCCACTTTTGCCAACGCCACATTCAGTACGTTTGCTGACAGAGTGTGTTTCTCTGTATTACCGTTGATATCGGTAAGTGTTATTACTGCTGTAGTGCCTGCTCCGAATTCGACTGCAGATATCTGATTTATGACAAAGCCTACCTGTGTGCCGGCTTTGAACGGGTTGGTATCGTTATCGTTTTGGGCGACACCTTTCACGGCAACGCTTCCCTTTCCTACCAATACCTCCAGAACGCTGCGGTCTGTAAGATCGTCGTTTATGAGTTTATAACTGTTGCTGGGTACAATTCCTACATATGAGTTTGTCCAGTCGTCATTATTCCATTTTCCGTATGGCTCGACATGTGTTCCGATATATTCGCTGTATGCCGGCATTCCGTTGTCGGAGTTCTGTGTTATGGTGAAGTGACGGGCTTTTCCTGCGAATGCATATTTCACTTGTATGGCTTTGGCCACATCAGCGCTGATGCCACCCACCTGCACTATTTGTATCTCGTCGAACTCGCCTGGGGCTGTGGCGTGTATCTCTCGGCTCATGTCTTCACCGTCTATCTGTATGAGCGAGATGTCAACTCCTGTGTTCATGTCTGAATACACGGTCTCGCCGACATACGAGTCGTCGGCGTCTTCTGGTTTGACGAGCTCGCCGTTCAGGTAGAATCTGATTTTGTAGATGCTCAATATTTTGATGCCGAGTATGGACGATGAGCCGCCGAGCATGAATCCTGCCTGTGTGCCTGCGGCATACCTGTTGCCAAGGTCGCGCACACTCACTAACGGGCTGTATCCTATGCCTACATCGGCTACACACGGAATGGTGGCGTTGTTTGTAAGGTCGTCATCGCAAAGGTTCTCAAGGTTGGTCTGGATGTTCAGCACCTTGATGCCGTCGCTGCCGAAACGGTTGACCATACATCCGCGACCCACGAGTGCCCTACGGTTGCTCAGATAGTCGTCGCGGTCAGGGTAGCTTTCCTGCCACAATTTTCTATCGTCAGAAACGGAATTTTCGGCTCCTATGGCTCCAAGGGATATATATCCCAATAAAAATAGTGCCAGAAATCTTCTAAGCACATACGTACATTTTAAGTTCATAATTGTTTTTGTAAAATATAATTGTATGTTCATATATGATACTAATATCATGTCATTTGTGACGTCCGTTATCTGAACGCGTTTTTAGAATACAGAAAGCAATTTTTTATTCATGTTTATTGCTATGATATAGCATGGAATTTTGAAGAGTATATATATCCTTGACGTATGTGTCAGGTGTCGGTGGATATGATATGCCTCCTTAATTAATTTTGGGTGCAAAATTAATAACGTGAGTCCTAAATTCGTCTTTTTTTTTTTTTTTGATAAAAATTAAGATTTCGGAGCAAAAATGTATGATGTGTTCTTTTCTGTATGATATTTTTGGTTTTGTGTTTTCAGAACACAGACCGATGCCTGTCGTCCAAAAAACTCTGTATTATTGTCGGGAAGTCCGGCTGTTGGTTTGGTTGAGGTTGTGGTTGGTGGCGTATGTACAAAGTGTTGAGGAAATGTCGGGATGAGCGTGAATCAAGTCTGATAAACCGACAATGACATAACAATAAATTGATCATATAACAATAATAAATCGACTACGCCATAACAATAAAATATTTATTGTGCCCTTTCTCTCACCTAATATCACCGTTTTTGAAGGCAAGCCGAAGAACGAGCTTACGATTTTTCTTGATTTTATTTTGACAAAATATTTTCGCAAAAGAGATGTGAAGGGATGTTAAAACAGGCGTATCTGAGGCCATTTCGGGGCATACCGGCTTTTGATATACCCCATTCCGTAGTCTTAAATAATACATTTTACTTTCCAATATTGCCCATTTCGCAGTGCGATTAAGCCCATTTTAGGGTGCGATATGGTGCTTTTCAGCCTCTGAAATGGGCCATTTCGCAAGCCGAAATGGTGCTTTTTGCAATGCGAAGAAATGCCTCTTAAATGTAAATAGTTGATATTCAATATGTTATGTAAATCTCTCATAATTCGCGTATTTGCGCCCGAAGGAGACTTTGTCCGCAAATACGCGCTTATTTTTCGGGGTAGAGTGGGAAGACAAGACCGAAAAATCAAAATCCGGTTACAATTTGAAAGTTGCCGGTATCGGCTTAATCTCAACCGGTTGTTATGCGTCCTGTGGGTTTCGTTTTGTTTTCTGGCTGTCCGCCTTATATCTTTGTCGAAGGCGTAACAGCCTGTGTCGAGACTACATGGCGGGCTGGATGTCGGCAAGAGCAAGGAATATGTAGGTCGGGTAATAACTATGATATAAGCGGGTGATAAATATAATATAAAATAGATATTTGAGGTTTGATGTCCCGTTTTTGTTCAATCTCAACAGCAGGAAACATTGCTTCTTATGGAGCTAATCCGCTTTTCTAATCGGGACGAATATCTGCTTAATCTTTAACGAGCCGAATCACAACCTTGCTTTTATTCATTGCCGGCAAATTTATCAACCGCCTGTGGATAATAAAAAAACGGACCGGAAAAGAAAGTCCGCTGTGCAGGCATCTCTTTTCCGGTCCGTATGTATTTCCGGTTTTCCGTTCCTTATTTCTTTTTGTTGGCAGTCCGTGCTTACTCCAACGGCTCAGTCTTGAGACTTATCACGCTTCCTGTGGCAGGGTCGAGCACAATCTGCGATGTGAGTTTCTTGCCGAAGAGCGAGCCGCTGAGCGTTTCCACGTTGCCGAACTGTGCGGCATAAGTATTGTATGTGGCTATCGTGCGGTCGCCGTCGTTCAGTTTTATTTTTATCTTTCCGGGCAGGTTTATGCCTATTATCATATCGTCCTTCTGCTTCTTTGCCTTCTCGTCGACGACAGGAGGCTCGGCAAGAATCTGCTCATCTTCTATTATGGCGTAGTAGGGTTCGCCCGACAGGTCGTTGGTGTCGGTCAGTCCGAAGTGTCTTGAGAATCTGAACACCATCTGCTTCGACTGTCCTTTCACCGGAACGAACGACACTATGGTTTCGGTTGTGTCTGTTACGGTTGTGCCTTCGAACATTCTCATCAGCGCGTCCTCCTGCGTCTTCATCTGTGCGAGCATTATTTTCAGTTGTTCGCCGTCCTTAGGCATGAAGTCGGCCTCGCCACGTGCGAGCTGGTTTCGGCTGTCGCGTATGTCGTATATTTCCTGTGCCACCATCTGCGCCATCTTCGGAAGATTGGTCGAAGAGAGTATGTCCTGGCTCATGTAGTCGTTGGGCGAGGGCAGTGTTTGCTGTGGCGCCGGTTTGAATTTGGCCGGCGGAGTGACGTCCTGACCGTTTGTGTTGATGGCTTTCAGCACTCCGTTCTTGTCGCAGTCTATGTTCAGTATGCTGTGCTTCTTGTCTATCACCAGGTCATACTGCTTGGTCATGTCAGGCACTCCTACTGTCGAGAAGTTCACACCGACAATCCTGTAGCTCACGCTCGCATCGCTTTTGCTGCGTGTCTTGAAATAGATGTCGCTGTAGTCGGCCAGTCGTCCCGGCGTATAGGTGGTCTTCTCGATAATCAACGAGACGCGCACTTCGGTCTTGGGAAGGTAATAGGTGAAGTTGCCGTCCTTGTTCTCTGCTGAGGCGGGGCATAACGCTGCCGCCATCAGAATGGTTGACAGTATCTTTATCATATTGTTTTAATTGTCGGTTATCTGTTTAAACGCTTTAGGAATACATTTTATTATGTCGCTTGCCACAAGACTTTCTTCTCCCGTTTCGCGGGCTGCCATGTCGCCGGCAAGTCCGTGTATGTACATACCGGTGAGGCAAGCCTGGTTGCGCGCGTATCCTCTTGCGAGCAGACCGGTGATGATGCCGGTGAGCACATCGCCGCTTCCGGCTGTTGCCATGCCTGCGTTGCCGGTAGTGTTGAATGTCACGCTGCCGTCTGGAGTGCACAGTGCGGAGTAGTGACCTTTCAGTATGACGTATGCCTCGAGGTGCTCTGCAAGGTTACGGGCGTTGTTGAGGCGGTCGTAGTCGCTCGAAGCCGTGCTGCCGTACAGGCGGTCGAGCTCTTTTGGATGTGGCGTGAGGATGAGGGTTGCAGGCAG
>OGYL01001906.1_pt1 | contig 15381 bp, 13 predicted proteins | sample 1576541 | NCBI WGS metagenome assembly OGYL01 (sample SAMEA3541551, study PRJEB24748) | human gut metagenome | biome: human gut; feature: human-associated habitat; material: faeces | place: China | collected 2012 | reverse complement strand
GTGTCGTCGGGCTACGACTGCGGTCTTAACATCGCCAACTACAACGACGTGAAGGAAGGCGACATGATTGAAGCCTACGAAGAAGTAGAGGTTTCAAAAACGCTGTAAACGCAGGCAATGCGGACAGTGAGTGTCAACATCGGAACTAATCTCGGCGACCGCGAGGCAAACTTGCGCCGCGCCGTTGACGAGATAGCCCGCAGCGTTGGCAGCACCCCGCGAGTCTCAAGCATATACGAATCTGAAGCATGGGGTTATCAGTCTGATAACCCCTTTTTCAATATCGCTGTCGAGTTTGAGAGCGACTTGCCCGTCGGGCGTCTGCTCGACATCTTCCAGCGCATCGAGCGCGAGGCGGGAAGCTCCAGCCACCGCAATGCCGACGGCAGTTATGCCGACCGTCAGCTTGACATCGACATCGTGTATGCCGGCGATGAGGTTGTCGACACCGCCACTGTCGTCCTGCCTCATCCACGGATGGACAAACGCGAGTTTGTGCTGGCACCGCTCTGCGAGTTGTCGCCCGGGTGGCGGCATCCCGTCAGCCTGCTGACGGCTGCAGAAATGCTTGCCCGTCTGCGTGCAACCGACAAAACAGACAGAAAATAGGACATTAAGAATGAACATTTCAATTTCCGGCAATGTTGGAAAGACAGATAAAAATGCGTAACTTGCGCACACAAAACGAAAGAAGCGAATGAAGATAGGAACAATTGACTTGGGAGAGCGCCCGGTGCTGCTGGCACCGATGGAAGACGTGACTGATCCGTCGTTCCGTCTCATCTGCAAAGAGCAGGGAGCCGATATGGTCTACACGGAATTCGTGTCGGCCGACGCTCTTGTGCGCAACATCAACAGCACCACCCGCAAACTCCACACCAACGCCGCCGAGCGGCCTGTGGCGATACAAATCTACGGCAAGGAGGTGGAACCGATGGTGGAGGCTGCAAAAATCGCCGAGGCAGCCGGTCCCGACGTCATCGACATCAATTTCGGATGTCCGGTGAAGAAGGTGGCGTCGAAAGGCGCGGGGGCAGGAATGCTCCGCGACGTGCCCAAGCTGTTGCAAATCACGCGTTCGGTGGTCGACGCGGTGAAGTTGCCCGTGACGGTCAAGACCCGTCTGGGGTGGGACTGCGAAAACAAAATCATCACCACGCTCGCCGAGCAGCTGCAGGACTGCGGCATCCGTGCGCTTACAATCCACGGCCGCACCCGCAGCCAGATGTATACCGGCGACGCCGACTGGACGCTTATCGGCGAGGTGAAGCGCAATCCCCGCATCACGATACCGATTGTCGGCAACGGTGACATCACGACGCCAGAGGGCTTGAAAACGGCTTTTGACCGCTATGGAGTGGATGCCGTGATGGTTGGCCGCGCCTCGATAGGCGCTCCGTGGATTTTCCGCGAAATGAAGCACTATCTGCTCCACGGCACCGCGATAGAGATACCGGCGTCGGAGAAGATGGCGCTGCTCCGCCGCCAGATTGCGGAGAGCATCGAAGGCATCGATGAGTTGAGAGGCATTCTCCACATCCGCCGTCATCTTGCCGCGTCGCCGCTCTTCAAGGGTATCCCCAACTTCAGGGAAACGCGCATCGCAATGCTTCAGGCAAAGACGTGGGCAGAGCTCGACGACGTGCTGCAACGCATAGAAACTGATTATTTACATATTTAGAAACAAGCGACGTTATGAAGAAATTCTTTTTGGCTATCATCACCCTCTGCTGCGCGGCAGCGGTAAATGCCACTCCACACACCATCAATGTGGGCGAATTCAACGAACTGGTGGTTAACGACGGCATCAACGTGGTCTATTCCAACAATGCCGACTCAGTGGGCATCGTGGCGTTTGACATCGAGAAGGAATACACATCCTACATCATGGCAGAGCGTTCGAAGGGCAGACTGAAAATACAGCTCGACCCTGCAGCAATCACTGTCAAGACACTGCCTACGGTCTATGTCTATTCGTCGTATCTGTACAAGGCAGAGAATACAAAGGACAGCACTCTGACGCTGCGCAAAGTGGCTCCGGGGGCTAAAATCGACATACAGCTTCAAGGCAACGGCACAATCATCGCCAATGGTCTTGACGCTATCAACATCAACCTTAAGCTGCTCACGGGAAAGGGTAAAATCATAACATCGGGCAAATGTGAGAACTTGTCGATAAAGAATGTGGGCACCGGCGAGATTCAAGCCGACGAGGTGGCGGCGAAACACGTGAAATGCACGCTGATGGGCACCGGTGCAATAGGTTGCGCCTCTAAAGAAACGCTCTCCGTGAAGGGCGTAGGCTCAGGAAAGGTGTACTATATCGGAAAACCTGTCATCACCAAGAGCAAGCTGTCGAATGTGAAAATCGTGCAGCTCGAAGGCGGCGTCGAGACAGAAGCCACCGATGTGATTGAAGACAATGAGCCGGAAACAGAGGCTGCCGAAGTCTCGGAAACCACCGACAACGGCACCGGTCTGCTCGACTTGATGGAAGTGCCGGAGCCGGCGGTCGTAAACCGAGAATAGGCGCGTGGAAGAAACCGAACTTAAACTGAAAACGGCGCGCACGCTTAAGTGGAACACCATCGACAAATTCGCGTCGCAGGTGTTCTACGGCGTCACGGGCGTCGTGCTTGCCAACCTGCTCTCGAAGGAAGACTTCGGGCTGGTCGGCGCTATGCTTGTGTTTCAGGCGTTCGCATCACTGTTTGTCGACAGCGGATTCTGCGCGGCGCTGATACAGAAAAAATCGCCTACTGAAACCGACTATTGTACGGTTTTTTATTTCAACCTCGGCATCAGCATTGCCATTTATGGCATCCTATGGGCGTGTGCGCCGTTGATTGCCGACACCTTTGGCGACCAGCGACTGATAAGCCTGTCGAGGGTGATGTTCCTGTCGTTTATCATCAACGCCACCGCCCTTGTGCAGACCAACCGCATGATGAAGCAGATGACGATGGCGCGCGTGGCGATAGCCAACTCGCTGGGGCTTGTCGTGTCGGGAGCCGTGGGCATCTGGCTTGCCGTGGAAGGCTACGGCGCATGGGCAATCGTGTGGCAGACCATTGTGCTCGCCACCGTCAAATCGGTATTCCTGTGGACGACAACAGGCTGGCTTCCGCGCACGGGGTTCAGCATGGCGTCGCTGCGATCGGTGTTTTCCGTTGGCAGCGGAGTGATGGTGTGCTCATTTCTCAACACATTGTCGCTCAACGCCTACTCGTTTATCATCGGTGCTTACTACAACCTTGCCAAACTCGGATGCTACACGCAAGCCGACAAATGGAGCAAGATGGGCATACAGTCAATAGCGCAGATACTGACGGCGTCGTTCCTGCCCGTGCTCAGCGGTTTTCAGGATGACAGGGAACGGTTGCTGCGCGCCATGCGCAAGATGAACCGCTTCACCGCCTATCTTGTCTTTCCTCTGCTTCTGTTGCTCACGACGTGTGCCGAACCGATATTCCACATCCTTTTTGGCACGAAGTGGGATGAAGCCATAATCTTGTTTCAGATACTCGCCGTGCGCGGCATCTTCATAGTGCTTGCCACCAACATCAACAACTACATCCTCGGACTCGGGCGTTCGCGCTCGCTTGTGGTCTACGAATCGGTCAAAGACGCATTGATGATAGCCGCCATCGTGGTGACCATCCCCATGGGCATAACGGCGATGATTTGGGGACAGCTCGTGGCGTCGGCGCTGTTCTTTGTCTATGCCGTGATTGTGGCTGGTCGCATCGTAGGCTATCCGACGCGCAACGTGGTGGGCGACATCCTTCCGTATGCCGTCATTTCGGGCGCTGTGGCTGCAGTTCAGTGCCTTGTGCTTGTCGGCATTGCTAATCCGTGGCTAAACATCCTTGCGCAGACATCTGTGTGCTTCGCGCTCTATTATGTGGCAAACCGCTTCCTGAACTCAACAATTCAGCGCGAAGTGCTGGGCTATGCCCTTGGCCGTTTTCGCAAAAAGAAGGAAGGTCGTAAGGAGTAGAAATTGGAAATTTTGTGATTTTTCACGTGTGACTCCTTGGAATTTTGTGATAAAATAGGCCACAAGGACTGGAATTTTGTGATTTTTCGCATATATTTGCTTGGAATTTTGTGATTTAACGCTATCTTTGCAAAAGAAAAATGTGTTGATTATGAGATTAATGCGGAGAAAAATAGACGACTTTCTCAAAGAATGGAAGGAAAACGAGGATCGATTGCCTCTTATCGTCAAAGGAGCGCGGCAGATTGGCAAGACGGCATCCATCATGCAATTTGCAAATGACAACTATAGGAATGTGGTTGCCATCAATTTTGTTTTACAGCAGAAATTCAAGTCGATATTTGATGACGGCTATGATGTGGACAGTGTTGTGCGCAACATCACGCTTATCAACCCCAATATAGAATTAGAACCGGGCAACACGATTTTCTTTTTCGATGAGATGCAGGACTGCCCTGTTTGCGCCACAAGTCTTAAGGCATTCAAAATAGATGGTAGGTATGACGTGGTCTGCTCCGGCTCGCTTATGGGCATTAATTATCAGGAAATAGAGTCGAACAGTGTGGGCTACAAAGAGGATTATACAATGCATTCCATGGATTTTGAGGAGTTTCTGTGGGCAAAAGGTTATGATTCCGCGTTTGTAGAGCGACTGTTCGAAAAGATGGTGTCAGTCACACCGTTGTCGAGCTTGGAGATGGATGTGTTGGGAGGGTTGTTTCGCGACTATATGATTGTCGGCGGAATGCCGGCGGTGGTCAGTTTGTTTGTAAAGAAGGGCAATTTCAGCGGCACGCTCAAGATGCAACGGCAACTTCTTCTCGACTATGAGGAGGACATAACGAAGTATGCGCAAGGTCTTGACAAGGGTAAGATAAAGAATGTCTACAACCACATTTCTGTGTTCTTGGGGCAAGACAATAAGAAATTTCAGATCAGCAAGATTGCCCATGGTGCCAGAAGCCGGGAATATGTCGGCACGGTGGAATGGCTTAGTGATGCCGGAATAGTCAATGTGTGCCATTGTCTTGCGCATATCTCCCTGCCGCTTAAGGGCAACTACGATCCGAAATCATATAAGCTCTATTACAAGGATACGGGTTTGCTTGTTGCCTCGCTCGACGAGGAGTCGCAGGAGGATATGCGGGTGAATAAGAATTATGGCACTTACAAGGGTGCTGTTTATGAAAACGTTGTAGGTGATATGTTGGCGAAGCAAGGCTATGATTTGTATTTCTATCGTAATGAAAAATCAACGTTAGAGATGGACTTCTTCATACGCGACATTCAAACATTGATACCCATAGAGGTGAAGGCATCGGACAATGCAACCAAATCGTTGTCAAAGTTGACGGCTAATGACGGCAAATATCCGGATATCCGTTACGGCATTAAATTATGCAATAAGAATATTGGATTTAATGGCAGGTCCTATACTTTCCCATATTTTCTTGCGTTTCTGCTCAAGCGGTTTGTAAGTGAAAAATAGGGGAGGGGTGAGTCTCTTTATCAGTAATATAAGCAAAAACAACACAGCGGCACCGGATGGCGTCGCTGTGTTGTTTTGTCTGTATGTGGAAAAGCGCTTACAAACGGCGTTTTTCAGGCGGATAGTCGATTGAATAGTGCAATCCGCGCGACTCGTGGCGTTCCTTTGCCTGTCGCATAATCAGGTAGCCCACGTTGATGAGGTTGCGCAGCTCGCAGATTTCACGCGACGCCTTGCTCTGCTTGAACAGACGCTCGGTCTCCTCGTATAGGATGTCGAGGCGGTTCCATGCGCGGTCGAGTCGCAGGTTGGAGCGCACGATGCCCACGTAGGTGCTCATGATTTGGTTCACCTCCTTGAGGCTCTGAGTGATCAGCACCATCTCCTCGTTGTGCTGCGTGCCCTCGTCGTTCCATTCCGGCACGTCTTCGCGCAGCGAGTAGTGGGCAATGTTTGCCATCGAATGCTTTGCCGCCGCGTCGGCATAGACCACGGCTTCAATCAGAGAGTTGGAAGCCAGTCGGTTGCCTCCGTGCAAGCCAGTGCAGGAGCATTCACCCACGGCATACAGCCGCTGGATTGAAGAGCATCCGTTGAGGTCCACCTTGATGCCTCCGCACAGATAGTGTGCAGCCGGCGCCACAGGGATATAGTCTTTCGTAATGTCGATGCCGAGGCTCAGACACTTGGCGTAAATGTTTGGGAAGTGGTGTTTCGTTTCTTCCGGGTCTTTGTGGGTCACGTCGAGCCACACATGGTCGTCGCCTCGCATCTTCATCTCGTTGTCGATGGCTCGCGCCACGATGTCGCGTGGAGCGAGCGACAGGCGCGGGTCGTATTTCTGCATAAATTCCTTGCCGTCCATTGTGCGCAGCACGGCGCCGTAGCCACGCATAGCCTCAGTGATGAGGAACGAAGGACGGTCGCCCGGATGGTATAGTGCAGTTGGGTGGAACTGAATGAATTCCATATCCTTCACAGTGCCTTTTGCGCGGTACACCATTGCGATGCCGTCGCCGGTTGCCACCATCGGGTTTGTTGTCGTGGTGTAGACCTGACCGATGCCGCCGGTTGCCATCACTGTCACTTTCGACAGGAAAGTCTCCACTTTTCCGGTTTCGGGGTTGAGGATATATGCTCCATAGCAAGTGATGTCGGGAGTGCGTCGCGTCACGATTTTACCCAAATGATGCTGGGTTATGATTTCAACGGCGAAGAAATTCTCAAACACGTCGATGTTGGGGTGACTTTTGAGGGCGCGCACGAGACTCTGCTGGATTTCGGCGCCGGTGTTGTCGGCGTGGTGCAGGATGCGGAACTCCGAGTGTCCGCCCTCGCGGTGCAGGTCGAACTCACCGTCTTCTTTGCGGTCGAAATCAACTCCCCACTTGAGCAGTTGGTTGATTTGTTCGGGAGCGCCTTTCACCACCTTCTCCACGGCAGCGCGGTCACTGAGCCAGTCGCCGGCAATCATAGTGTCTTCTATGTGCTTGTCGAAGTTGTCGACTTTGAGATTTGTCACTGAAGCCACACCGCCTTGTGCATAAAAAGTGTTGGCCTCTTCTATGTCCGATTTGCAGATTAGCGCCACACGGCCTGTCTCTGCCACTTTCAGCGCGAAACTCATTCCCGCTATTCCGGACCCGATTACGAGATAGTCATATTTACGAACCATGACAAAATGATTTTTTATCAGCGCAAAAGTACGCAAAAACCGACTATACTACAAAAAAATTTCAGAGCTTTTGTCGCTATTTTATCGGCAGCTCGATGCGGAACGTGGTTCCGGCGCCGATTTCCGACCACTTGACGAAGATGCGTCCGCCGTGATATTCCTCAATTATACGCTTCGCCAGCGTCAGACCGAGTCCCCATCCGCGCTTCTTGGTGGTGAATCCGGGGCTGAACACCGTCTTGAAGTTTTTTCGGGCAATGCCTTTTCCGGTGTCGGTCACTTCGATGAATGCCGTGCGGTGGTCGTAGCCGGCGGTCACGTTGAGACTTCCCTTGCCCTGCATGGCGTCGACAGCGTTCTTGCACAGGTTTTCAATCACCCATGCGAACAGCGGACGGCAGAGCATCACGTTGCGGTCGTCGTCGGGGAGGTTGACCGACAGTGCCACACTCGTGGAGATGCGTGCGCGCATATAGTCAAGTCCTTGCCTTACCGACTCGCATACGGGCTCCAGCTTCATTTCCGGCTTGGAACCGATTTTCGAGAATCGATCGGCAATCATCGACAGCCGGTTCACGTCTTTGTCCATATCCTCGACAATCTCTTTGTCAACGCCCGATGCCTCGAGCATCTGCACCCATGCCATTAGCGATGAAATCGGTGTGCCGAGCTGGTGGGCGGTTTCTTTCGACAGTCCGACCCACACTTTGTTCTGCTCAGCCTTTTTTGTCGACATCACGGCGAGGTATACGATAATCACGAAGATTATCATCACGGCAATCTGGATGCGCGGCAGGTAGGACATGCTTGTGAGCAGCGTGGAGTCCTCATAGTAGATGTGTTGCGTTGTGGCGCCGTCGATTTTGATGGGGATATGGTTGTTTGTTTTTTTCAGAGCCTTGAGCCGTTTGGCGAGAAACGCGCGGTTGGCGTCCGACAACAGGTCGGGTGTCAGCGAGTCGACGGGTTCGGGCATCTTGAAGTTGCGCGACATCAGGATGTTGTCGTTGTCGTCGACAAGCAGCACCGGGATGTTGTTGTTGTTTTTTATGATGCTCAGATAGAAGTCGATGTCGGACGACTGAGCCGATGTCAGCGCCTTTGTGGCGTTGGCCCAAATCTCCATACGCTCGCGTTCCTGGTCGGCAAGGTCGTCGACCAAGTTGTTGGAAATGTGGAGGAAGAAAGCCACAAGCACCAGCGACACCGCCAGAAACACCGTCTTCCAGATCCGTCTGTTGTCATAGATGTTAGCCATACTGTCTGCAAACTTAGTGCATTTGTCGCTCAAAAACAAATTGTGACAGGGTTGTTATTGGATAATCGCGTCAGAAAGCGTAACTTTACGCTGAACTTTAAAACGCGAATCGACTATGAACGACAAGATACAGATTTTCTGTGAGAACACAGGCAAATATATGGATGTCAAAGGCGGAGAGACACTGCTCGACGTGTACAACCGCATAAAGGATGAAATCAGCGTGAAGCCTATTTGCGCCCACGTCAACCACAAGACTGAGGGTCTCAACTATCCGCTTTTTATGCCGAAGATGGTGAACTTCATCGATGAGGGCAATCCGTCGGGACAGCGCATGTATGTGCGTTCGCTCTGCATGGTGCTCGCCAAGGCAGTCCACGACCTGTATCCTGCCGCCAGTCTGTGCATAGAGCATTCAATCGCCAGCGGATACTATGCCACAATCGACCGTCAGACCGCCGATGCTGCCACCGTAGCGGCCGTGAAGCGTCGCATGGAGGAAATCATTGCCGCCGACATTCCGTTTGTCAGAAGCACTAAGCTTACGACCGATGTCATCAAGCTGTTTCGCAACGCCGGGATGGCTGACAAGGTGACGCTGCTGGAAACTGCCGCCGACCTCTACACCACATATTACAGCCTTGAAGGGTTTGTAGACAGTTACTATGGCGACCTTGTGCCGTCGACATCCTATGTCGGGGTGTTCGACCTTGTGCCCTACGAGAGCGGACTGCTCCTGCTGCCGCCCGACTTTGACGGCGACCGCACGAAGCCCGCGAGGATTAATCCGCAGCCTAAGCTGTTCAAGGCTTTTACCGACTACATAAAGCTCAATAAGACGGTTGGAGTGGGCAGCGTGGGCATGCTCAACAAGGCCGTCGCCGACAAGAGCAACGTGGGCATGCTGATTGCTGTGGCAGAGACCATCCACGACAAGAAAATCGGTGCCATAGCCGACCAAATCACCGAACGCTTCCGACAGGGAGGCGCGCGCGTGGTGCTGGTGGCGGGACCGTCGTCGTCGGGCAAAACGACCACAACCAAACGCCTGTCCATCCATCTGCTTGCCAATCTGGTGCGCCCGCAGATGATTTCTCTCGACAATTATTTCGTAGACCGTGAGCACACGCCGCGCGACGAGAACGGCGACTATGACTATGAGTCGCTCTACGCTCTCGACATCGAGCAGTTCAACAAAGACCTGACCGACCTTATCGCCGGAAAGGAGGTGGCGATGCCGTCGTATGACTTCACCACAGGCAAACGCACATACAAAGGCAACAAGCTCCGTCTCGACGATAACTCGATACTGCTGATGGAAGGCATCCACGGACTTAATCCAGAGCTGACGGCAAGCATCCCCGACGAGATGAAGTACAAGGTGTATGTGTCTGCGCTCACAACGCTCAGCATCGACAACCACAACTGGGTGCCGACAACCGACAACCGACTGCTGCGCCGCATTGTGCGCGACTTCAAGTATCGCGGCACGTCGGCGCTCGACACCATCCGCCGTTGGCCGAGCGTGCGCCGTGGCGAAGGAAAATGGATATTCCCGTATCAGGAGAACGCCGACGCAATGTTTAACTCATCGCTGATATTCGAACTTGGTGTCATGAAGGACTTTGCCGAGCCGATATTGAAGCAGGTGCCGCACAACGTGCCGGAATATGCCGAGGCATACCGTCTGCTCAGTTTCCTCAGCTATTTCAACGCCATCCCCAACCGTCAAATCCCAGCAACAAGCCTTCTGCGCGAGTTCCTCGGCGGCAGCAGCTTCAAATATTAGAAAAAATCTTGGAAAAACGGACAAAAACAATGTGAAAACGCTTGGAAAAACGACAAGACGATGCTTAAACGAAAGATTGACAGACGTTTAAGAGATTTTTTCAAGACGTCAAGAAACGCCTTGCTTTAATCGTTCATCATCCATCGCAAATCCTTTCTGGATATACTCATGAAGCCGTTGGGTTGCCCAACGGCGAAAGCGAGTCGCCACTTGGGACTGTACACGATAACCAAGGGCAATTATCATATCAAGATTATAGTGGTCAATGCTACGTTTTACCTGACGATTACCCTCTTGTCGAACTGTCAAGAAATCCTTTACAGTTCGATTTGCGTCTAACTCACCATCTTTTAAGATATTGTCTATGTGCTGACTGATATTCTGCTTTGTTGTACAATATATATCCGCCAACTGATTTTGTGTCAACCACAAATCCTCATCGGCAAAACGCACAGAAACGCGAGTTATCTCGTTATCGTCTTGATAGAGTATTATTTGGTTTTCGTCGTTCTTTAGTTGCAGCTTTTTTAGTGCTTTATTGTCAAAATTACACGCTTTGTAATAAGTTTTTTCTCCGCTTGTTCTTTCAAGTTTATCTTGAAAACGTTCCCATTCACTCAAATCCTTGTGCCAACTTTCAAATACATCTAAATCATTCATATACTCTACTCTATTGTTTTCCAATAACCTTGTTTCCTTCCTCCTATACGCTCCAATAATCCAAGTTTCTGAAGGCGTGAAAGGTTGTACTTAACACCATCTTCAGTGATGTTGAGAAGGTTTTCGCTTATCTCTTTTCGGGTCGCTTCGGGATGCTCTTTTAAGAATGACAGCATAGCCTGCTGTTGTTCTGTCAGGTTTTGGGTAGCCTTTTGGGTAGTCTTTTGGGTAGTCTTCTGGTCGTATTGGGTAGTAGCTCTTTCTGGATATTTAAACTTGAACGTTGTCCATATACCCGAAGCGTCATAGCGGAACTCCGGCGTAGAGAAACCGTCATTTTTGCAAGCCGTGATGATACGCTCAATGCCGCGTCCCCATGCCTCAATCTCACCTGCACGGAAGAATGTGTTGGCTATATCGGGGTTGTAAGGCATACTCCGGTGTGAAGACAATAAGGTTTCCACAGTCCACCCTTCGGGCAACACTCCACCGTTTATTATCTCCAGCTTGTTTTCATACACGCGGATTTGAATGGGAGAAGGTTCTGCATAGTCTTTGTTGATGCAAGCATTTAATAATGCCTCACGCAAAGCCTCACGAGGCATCGGCAATGTCTCTATCCGATGAATGCCCTCGTAGGTAATGATGGCTTTCATATATTTGGTACACAGCAAGTCCATTAGCTTCACAATTTGCTGGAATAGATTACCATGCACTTCATCTTGATATACTAAATCCATGCCTTCACGGAAGAAGCCTACCTTTACAAATGCTCCGGTCACATATTGTTCCGGGTCGGGATGGAACAACAAAGCTGCGGCACGTTTCAGATAATTGCCTTCATAGAGCCGCAGTTTCTCCAACAAACCGTAATTATCGTCCATCAAGTCCGCTTCATCCATGCGTCCACTCCGTTTGGCATACCTACGGAACAAATCAAATGTGGCACTATCCAAGTCCTCCGCTTTCAGATAAGGCACAGGCACACCGTCCCACGTTTTCCCCTGCTTGCGAAGCATGAAACGATCGAGTGCAGCCCCTTTCAGTTCCTGATTGGTCGCACCGCTTCGTTGGTAATACTTCCCACGAAAGCTGATAGGATAAGGATAAGCATCCGTCACAATCTCCAGATATTGCCTTTCGTCCTTTTCTCTCAAATTGACTTCCACCAAGATACCCATCATATCGCGTACCTTATTCGGGATGTCCTCCATCAACTTCTTGGCTTCCTGTACACCGCACACTTCGCCATTGTCGCGCAGACCGATATACAGCGTACCGCCTTGTGCGTTGGCAAAACCACAAATCCATTTCTGGTATTCGTCGCGCCAAGATTCTTTGAATTCTATGTTTTGAGATTCGGTATTCATTCTTTTGGAAGATTCTTGATTAATTTACTAATTTCTTTCAAGTAATATGGAATTTGCCCCATATATGTTTCTGGTGGATTAGAATAGTTTGTTCCGACAATTTGATTGAATGGAAGTTGATATACCTCTCTGTAATGTTTATTATCTATATCTTGGTATAAGACTTCCAATTCAATATAGCTATTATTAGATTCATAATCAATATTCTTTACAGAGTCTATATAGAATTTCAGCTCATACTGTGGTGGAAAAATACTTGCTCCATTTTTAAAAAACATGAGATTAGAAAGAGGATATTGTTCCTTTCCAAATTGATTATAATCTTTCAAAACTCTAACTTGTACATTTCTAGCACACCCTTCTCCAATGTTTTTTATATGAACACACAGCGTCAAATGGTCTTCTGTTGTTTTTAAGTATACTATAACTTGAGGTGTTATTTTTTGCTTTCTTGTAGCTCTACTTTCAAGCCACATCATCAGATTGATAATTGTATAGCAAACAGTAGCAAATGCTAAAACTGTGCTTAGTATTAACTCTACTTCCATAATATAGAAACATTCTTAGAAGACATGAAGTATATTCTTTAATTCGGATATTGCGCTTTTCAGCATAGTATTGCTTGTATTTGAGCGCATTAAAATTGTATCAACTCGTGTTAATTTTGATTGTAAATGAAATGGCAGTATTAAATCTGACACCATTTGAATTCTAAGATATGACGTTATCGAATTTATAGCAAGATACGCCATTGAGTATAAAGCGTTATTTCTTATCTCAATTTGCGTAAGTTCTAGTGCATAGTCAATAGCATTAAATATGTTGTTGTTTCGATTATTTCTTAATGTCAAAATTTCCAACTCTATTTTCTGTTTTTGAAGCTCATTATAATAATAGTTATTAGAAGAATATCTACTGTTTATATCTATCAACTTCATCTCAAATTCTTTTTGAGAAATTTGTGATTGATAATTTTTTGCTTGCATTAAAGCATTGGAAAAATTTTGATATAGCATATTGTTAGTAACCATTTTATTCTTCCTGTTTGTCTATCTGTTCTCTTTCTTCTTCATGCTTATTTGTTTTTTCAGACTTTTCTAATGAAGTTAATAATGCATTAGTCTGCATTATCAATCTATCCATTTCAGCCTGTTTTTGATTTAGACTTTCTAATTGTTCTCCTAACATTTTGTCTACATCTTCCTTGAAATTGTGGAGAATATCTAAACCTTGTTGCTCAAAATATGTCTTTGACGTATTTAAGCTTTCTACTGTTTCTTGTTTTAATCGTTCTGCTTCTTCTCTCTGCTTAGAGATACGATATGATTCTATCATACTGCGTTGTTGTCTATGCGTAAACAAATTTATTTCCCGTTTTGTATCTTCTAATAATTGTTTCCCATTTTCTTCTATTTTAGTGTGAAGCGAGCCTTCTGTGTTATATGGTCCGAGGCGTTGCCGATGAGAGCTTCAAATACGCCGTTCTCCGACTTCCATGAGCTTGACGTTTCGTCGTAGAAAGCGAGGGCTGTATTGTCTATGGTAATGTCCACGTCCTGCTGTTCGCTGGGATTGAGCCATACCTTCTTGAATCCTTTGAGTTCCTTTACGGGACGGTCCACTGATGCTTCCACGTCCTTTACGTAGAGTTGTACGATCTCTGCGCCGCGCTTCGTGCCGGTGTTCTTGACGGTTACGGTGAATGTCAGCTTGCCGTCGCGCGTCATCTCTTTGGCAGACTGGCGCAGGTTGCTGATGCTGAAAGATGTGTAACTCAGTCCGTGTCCGAAAGCAAATGTCGGCTTGATGCGGTTTTTCTCCGTCCATCGGTAACCCACGTATATGCCTTCCTTATATTCCTCGTCTATTATCTTGTCAAAACCAGCAGCTGTGTCGTCTGTCTCGCGCCACGTGCCAGGATAGGTTTTCAGAGCGTGTGCGCCACAGTCGTTGAGGCTTCCGTACCATGTGAATGGCAGCTTGCCGCTCGGATTGGCGTCGCCCGTCAGCACATCGGCGATGGCGTTGCCTGCCTCTGAGCCTATAAACCAGCTCTGCACGATGGCCTGCACTTTGTCTTTCCAAGGCATTGCCACGGCGTTGCCAGAGACGTTTACGTAAACGAGGCGGTCAGTAACCTTGGCGAGAGCCTCGATTAAACGGTTTTGCTCGTATGGCAGATTATACTGATTGCGGTCGTGTCCTTCGCAGTCCTGATAGTCCGATTTGTTCAGTCCGCCCACCATAATGACATAGTCGGCGTTCTTTGCCTTCTCCACAGCCTCGGCAATGAGCTGGTCAGCGGAGCGGTTATCCTTCAGATTCTGACCAGTCTCCACTCCATTATATTCGCCCGTCACGTCTCCCACGTAGCCTCGTGCATAATCAATCTCTGCCGAACCTCCGAGTTTCGCTCTCAGTCCGTCAAGAGGAAGCGTCTCACGCTGCACCTTCAACGATGACGAACCACCGCCGACGGTCATCATCTTGATGGCGTTTTCGCCCACTACGAGTATGCGCTTCGCCTTGGTGCGGTCGATGGGCAGCACGTTGTTGCGGTTCTGTAGGAGCACGATTCCCTCGTCAGCTATCTGACGGGCTGCTTCGTAGTGCGATTCAGAGCAGAGGAAGCCGTGAGGACGCTGTCTGTTCATAGTCGTGCGGAAGAACAGTCGCAGCACACGGCGCACCTTGTCGTCAAGTTCCCGTGTGGTGTACTTGCCGCTCTTGATATCTTTAAGATATGGTGTGGCAAGATAATAGTTCTCGTAAGCGTTGCTTGTGCCTGCAGACAGACCATTGGTCCAGGATCCGAACTCCATGTCCAGTCCGTTCTTTACAGCCTGGTCAGTGTCGTGACATCCGCCCCAGTCGCTTACCACCACGCCGTCAAATGCCCAGTCGCCCTTCAGAATGCGGTTTAGCGTATACTGGTTATGGCAGTTATGCTCGTTCTTGTAGAGGTTGTATGCGCCCATAATCGCCCAAGCCTTTCCTTGTTCTACGGCAGCCTTGAATGTAGGCAGATAAATCTCATGCAGAGCGCGGTCGCTTACAATGACGTTCACCTGATTACGATATTCCTCGTCATTGTTCAGGCAGTAATGCTTGACGCATGCCGAAACTCCCATCGACTGTAG
>OGYL01001900.1_pt1 | contig 15433 bp, 14 predicted proteins | sample 1576541 | NCBI WGS metagenome assembly OGYL01 (sample SAMEA3541551, study PRJEB24748) | human gut metagenome | biome: human gut; feature: human-associated habitat; material: faeces | place: China | collected 2012 | reverse complement strand
TACAAAATATAATATCAAGAGAATTGAAAGGAGAGATAGAAAACATACATATTAGTAATAAAGAATAATACGTAAAACCATATTTTTTCGAAAAAACTGGCTATATAACCAATAGACAAACCATATGCGTTGATATATCATAATAGCTGTAATAAAACGAAAAACAAAGGAGAAAATATGAAAAACATAATTGCTGTATGCATTGAAACTGTACATACGTATTCTTTAGTGAAAAATATAATAAATAGCGACAAAAGCCTGTTTTAATCAAAACAGGCTATTGTTGCTATTTTAGTTATAATTAATCATAAAGTGCGTTTTTTATATGTTTCGTTTTTGTTATATGATTTTACCAATATAAGGAAGGGAGAAGAAAGATGTTAAGGAACAAAACAAGAAAGATGAAAGGAATTACATTGGTTGCATTGGTTGTAACAGTTGTTGTATTATTAATTTTGGCTGGTGTAAGTCTTAATTTAGTACTAGGAGAAAATGGAATAATCAAAAAAGCTCAAGAGGCTGCTGCTCAAACAGACGAATCTAGTGCAACGGAAAGTATGAGCATGTATTTAACGGGGCTGAGATTAGCCAATGTAGACGGTGAAAATTTTAGACTAGCGGATTATTTAAGCTCAAATGTAGGAAATGATGGGATAGAAGACTTTTTAAACAATGGAGACGGATATGCCCAAGTTGCTTATAAAGGATACAAATATCTTGTAAACTTAGAAGATTACACATTTGAATATTTAGGAAAAACAGATGGTAACGGAGTAAATAGACATATAAAGCAAGTTTTAGATAATAACAATGAAGACGTACCAGGAATAGCCATGGTAGAAGCCGGAGAATTAGAGACAGAAGATCTAGGTTGGAAGGTTTTAAGTGTAAATAATGATGGATCAGTGAACTTAATAGCAAACAACAATACAGGATTTGAAGTATCATTATCAGGAATAAATGGATATACAAATGGAGCAAAAGCGCTTAATGAAATATGCTCAAAGTTATATGGAAATTTAGAAATAAATGGACAGAAAGTAAAATCAGCAAGAAGTGCAAATCTTACAGACTTTTATAATGTAGTATATCAGTTAAATAGAAAATATGAACAGGGACAAAAAATACAACCGGTTATAAATACAAAAGATGTAGAAAATGATGGATATTCAACTGAACAGATTAGTAATTATATAGATGCAGGTGTGACCTCTGGAGCACAGGCAAGCAATACAAATATGCTTTTAGCAAGTACTTCACCAACAATAGGAAGTATAAAATCTGCAACAAATAAAATATCAGCGGATATACGAAATACAGGAAATAATTATTGGTTAGCATCAAGACAGACATGGTATGGTTATGATTCACAGGGTGGAAAAGTGCAATATTCAGAAAATATAGCATACGAATGTTATGCAATAAACTATATAAGAACGGATGGAGCATATACTAATTACAATTTATTTCAAGTTAATGGATTTAATACGTCTGGATCAAATTACACATATAATTGTGCACTACGTCCAGTAATAACAGTAGATGGAAGTGTTATTTCAAACAAAACAGTAGGTACAACAGTAACAACAGATCCATTTTATAAAGGAAAAACAGGAGCAGATGCACATGGATATGTAAAAGCAGATTCAATTGCAAGTCTATTAGGAGTAGATATTAAATCAATTAAGAAAATAGATTCAGGCTTACCAACAATAGAAACAAGCATGACATGGACAAAATTGACAGATGGTGGATATGATGCACTAACAGGAAATTTTGATACGAAGAATTATGATTATTATATAGCAGATAGAGCAACAAATTTGCAGGTAAGATTAACAGGAGCAGCAGGATACAACAATGGAGTATTAGCCATGGATACAGTATGTAATAATTTATATGGAAACTTGACAGGGATTAAATTGAGTGATGGCTCAACGAAGAAAGTTAAAGTAGTACTAGCAAGGAATGCAAAATTCGAGGATTTTGTTGATGAAAGCAAATTAAGCGGAGCATATGGAGGCTTGTGGAGTACAAATGCAAATGATAGTACAGCACCAAATAAGATAACTTCGACAAATAATAGATATGCACCAACATTATTTACGCAATATGAAGGAGGAGACAATTTAGATACGAGTAATCCAAGTAAGGGATATTCAGATGCAAAAATAAGTTCATATATATTAAGTAATGCAGGAACAAGCTCATTTGTGTCAAATGATCAAAAAAACTCGTACGCATATGAGAAATATGATGCAGACCCGGGATTAAAGGTAATATATAATGCTTATTGGGGAGGAGCAAATAGAAATACAGCAAGAATAAATATAGGAAGAGAATATTGGCTTTCGTCGCGCTGCGTCGATGCGGATTGGTACTACAGTCACTTCTACTTACGCCATGTGTCAGGTGGTTCTATCATGACCAACTATGTGTTCTACTCTTCCACCTACGCGAACTCTAATTGTCGTAGTCTCCGCCCAGTCTTGCAGGTTTCTAAATAATTAAATTAAAAATAAGCAAGTCTACATAGACTTGTTTAAAACAATATAGTAATTAAGTAGATAACTTAATTGAAAAATAGTGGCTTAAAAATACTAGCTTAATATGCTAGTATTTTTGCATAATATAAGAAATTTTTTGCAAAATAATATTGGTGAATTTATATGAAGATTTCATGGTTAAAATTAGAAAATGATAGTAAAAACTTTAGAATTCCAACAAATCTGGGAATGGATGTATTTTCTGTTAACAATACAGAAAATGTTGATAATAAAATAGATGAATTAATAAAAAGCAATTACAATACAATAATAGTATCAAATGATGTAGCGGGACTTTCAGAAAAAATTAATAAAGAGTATTTATATAATAAAAATGTGAATATTGTTATAAGTAAAGATAGGGATAATAATAAAAAATAAGACCATATATTAATATGGCACTGTATAAGTTGGTGGAGAAAACATAAAATTTTTGGGAGGTAATTTTGGAAGAAATTCTTATTTTGTGTATTGGAGATAGTAAATTAATAGGAGATAGTTTAGGACCATTAATAGGAACCTTTTTAGAAAAAAATAAAAGTACTATAGGAAACAATGTAAAAATACTAGGAACTCTAGAAAAACCTATAGGATATAACAATTTAATTGAAATGGCAGAACATTTGAAATGTAATAAAAAGGATTATATTACAATAATTACAATAGATTCAGCGCTTGGAAGCAATCAAAATATTGGGAAAATTTTAATTGATAATACAATTTTGTATGCAGGAAATGGTGTAAATAGAGGAGAAAAATTAATAGGAGATATATCAATTAGAGGTATTGTAGGGCAAAATTATGATGATGTAAAACAAAATATAATAGAATTAGAGAGTGTTTCTACAGATTTAGTGGAAAATATGGCATGTAAAATTATTTTTAAAATTTTGAATTTGTTTAAAGTATAAAAAAACTGATTATGGCAATAATTCCTATATAAAATATAGGAGGTACATAATGAGTAAAGAAAATACTAGAAATGTAATTATATTAAAAAATCTTCCTTCTAACTTGATAGCCGAGGCTATATTAGTTGTAAAAGATAAAAAGCAGGTAGCAGATTACATGAAAGAATCTGAGTTTGGTGCAAATAAAGATGTTTCTAATTGTAAAACTTATAACAACGGTATAATTTATGGAGATATAAAAACAGAGTCATTAAAGAAAATTGAAAATGTGAAAAAGGAAGACAGAAAATATGTGATAAAAGAAGCGGAAATTGTAGTCTCAAATTATATAAAAAGAATAGAAGATAATTTGGCAGATAGAAAGATAGATAGATTAAAAAAATCGTATAAAAAGACAAAAAAATTAAATGTTTTTCTTGCAATGACGACTATAATAAGTATATTACTTGCTATATTTATTTGAAAGAAATAATGTAAACGAATAAAACCTTGACCTTTGGAATATAAATCTATAAAAAGATAAACACAAAGGAAGAGGTGTTTTTTTATGGAAAAATCTATTAGCCAAGAGGAGCGCATTAGAAGAGCAGAGGAAATATATAGTAGAAGAAGATATAACAATAGATATGGAGAGAGCCTATATAGAAGCGGTGAAACGAGAAACAGATATCAGCCACAAGAGACTAGAAAAATAAAAGGCAAAATGATTAATAAGATGATTATTCAAATGATTGTGTGCGTGATAATTTATACTTGCATATATATGCTTCAATATTCTAATTATTTATTTTCAAAAGATATGGTGGATAAAACAAAAGAGGTTTTGTCTTATGATATTAGCATAGAAAATTTGTATAATAAATCAAATGAACTTTTTTTGAATTTGCAGAAAAAATTTAATTGGGGTATGAATAATGAACAAAATGATAATGTGAATGAGGAAGCTCAAGACCAAAATACGGAGGAGACTAACATTGAAAATAGTAATGCGGAGTCTAGTGAAAATACTAGTGAAGCTAATAATGAAAATGTTGATAATTCTGAGATTTCGCAAAATGATGCAAGTATAGAAGTGACAAATAATGACACAACACAGCTTGCAGTTGGTGGAGCCGATGAGACTCAACAAGAGGAAGAAAAGTCACAAGAAGAGCAAGATATAGAATATGTAAAACAAAATGTGAGCATAATCTGGCCAATAAAAGGAGTTATAACTTCAAGGTTTGGAAACAGAACTCCAACCGAAATTGTAACTGCAAATCATAAAGGTTTAGATATAGCAGGAAATATGGGAGACAACATAGTATCTGCAATGGACGGAACAGTTGTACAATACTCTGAAGAAGGAGATTATGGCAAACATTTACGCATTCAAAATGGAGAAGTGCTTACCTTGTATGCTCATTGTAGTGAACTTCTAGTACAAGAAGGAAGCACAGTAAAGCAAGGAGATGTAATCGCAAAAGTTGGAGCAACAGGTAGGGCTACTGGTCCACATCTACATTTTGAAATACGAAGAGATGATAGATTTATAAATCCAGAGTTGATATTGGGAAGTTTATAATGACAGAGCTAAAATAATTAGAAAGGATAATATTATGCAAATAAAAATTAATTTGAAGGTCTTTCTCTTTTTGTTGATATTTTTAATAACAAGGCAAATAAAAATATACGCACTACTCATGTGTCTAGCGTTAATACACGAATTGGGACATGTAATGGCTGGAATAATATTAGGGTTCAAACCCGAATCTATATCTATTATACCAACTGGTTTTTCTGTAAAATTCAAAAATGACTGTAAGAATTATAATAAAAAAATAAAGAATGGTAATATGCTTGCACTAAAAAAAGCCATAATAGCCTTTGCTGGACCACTTGTAAATTTAATAATTATGGCAATTTCAATAATATGCTACAAGATAACAGTAATTTCAGAGATAGCAGGCGTATCAATAGAACTATTGATATATTCAAATTTATTGATATTTATATTTAACATGTTACCGATATATCCACTTGATGGTGGACAAATTTTGAAGGAAATAGTACATATAAAATATGGATTATTTACAGCTTATGTTATTACAAATAAAATATCAAATGTAGTTGTAATAATTTTAACCGCATTTGCAAGTTTTGCCATATTAGAATACAAAAACATAGCAATATTAATAATCATTGCTTACTTGTGGGGGCTTGTGGTAAATGAAAATAAAAGATATAATTTAAAATTAAAAATATGGAAAAATTTTAAATTTATAGATAATTGCTAATTTTTGAGAACATAAAAAAGAATAAAACATCAATATACTAATATATTTATTATATGTTTAGGAGGTATTGATGTGTTTAAATTTTTTAGAGCTATATCATTTAGGAAAATATTATTAATTTGTTTGATTTTTATATTAATAGTCATAATTGCAACAATAAGCTGTAACACGAATATCATAAATAGATTAACAAAAACAAATTCTGTAAATAGTATAATTAATTCAAATGTTGTAGGAGCAGAATATTTAAACCAGATGTCAAATATATCAACTGAAGAACTAGTGGAAGATTTAGAAAAAGAAAAATCATATATAAAGTGGGTGGATTTTAAAGGAACCGCCGTAGTGATGAAAAAATTAGCCGATACTGATATTAATTCTCATGTTAATAATGAACAAATACAATTTAATTGGATTGAATTAATGGCATATTTAGGCTGCAAGTATGGCGGAGACCTATCTTTATTTAAAGATAAAGATTTAGAAAATTTATTAAACAGTTTACGCGAAGGGAAGACTATGAACGAGTTGACAGCAAATATGAAGCTTTACAATTATTTTTTTCAGAGTTATGATGCCATTTTCCATGAATATATTGGAGAATATGAAATAGCAACTGTAGATGAACAAGGCAACAAGAAATATGTAAAAAAATATGGCTTAAAAGCATTTTCTCCTATAGCTAAAAATTATTATTTTAGCCACTATAAGGATTTTGGTTCTGCCAGGTCTTATGGATATAGAAGAGTACATTTAGGAAATGATTTGCTACGGAAGTATTGGGACACCTATTGTAGCTGTAGAATCTGGCTATATTGAAGCTCTTGGATGGAATCAATATGGTGGTTGGAGAGTTGGTATACGAAGCTTCGATGGTAAAAGATATTATTATTACGCACATCTACGAAAAGACCACCCTTATGCAAAAGATTTATGTGAAGGACAAATTGTAACAGCCGGAGATGTGATAGGATATCTAGGAATGACAGGCTATAGTAGCCATGAAAATGTGAATAATATAAACATTCCGCATTTGCATTTTGGAGTGCAACTTATATTTAATGAAGTACAAAAAGATGGAAACAATCAGATTTGGATTGATGTGTATGAGATAATAGAATACTTAAAAAGAAACAGTTCACAGGTTTATATGGCATATCCAGACACAAGGGATTATGAAAGAAAGTATGATGTGATGAAAGAGGAATGAAAGGATTAATGTCGATAAAATTATAATGCCAAATCTGCTTTTACAGAATTTTTGTTCGCGAGTATTGCTATTTTTTATTTCCTATGCTATACTATGAAACATAGGAAATGAGAATAAGCAGATGTGTGTTACCACTTTACTACATAGTTTTGCTATGAGAAAGTGAGGTGGGTGTTTATGGAATTTATATTATTTTTAATATATGCATTGGGATTTTCCCTTACTGTAAACGTAGCCTTATTAACAATTATATTCATAATTTGGACAAATAAGGAATAATAAAAACACTACATTTTGCTTCGAACATGCAATGTAGTGTTTATTACATATATGTGGTAACATACATTTCTGTATGTTCATTTCCTATACTTATTATATACAAATAATAAACAAAAGTCAATATGGAGTTAAAATATAATTTTTTATCTGAATGTTATTTTAACTATAATCCATGTATTTATTTGTGGGTATAATTTAGTGGCTAGAATATCATGCTTCCGACCTGATTGCACGGGTTCGATTCCCGTTACCCACTCCATAATAAAACAAAAAGACCAGCCGTTACAGCTGGTCTTCTTGCTACAAGATAAGTAAACAACTAATCTCGTAAAATGGCTAAACTTTAGCGCCACTTGCGAATGGCTTCCCACTTTGCCCTGAAAGCATCATGCATGATTTCTTCGCCGTTAGAGAACGGTACAAACATGCACTTTTCTCGGTATCCTGCATCGTTCAGGTACTGGAGCACCTTGTAACCCTTAGTTACATAGGTGTGCCCGTTACGATAAACAAAGACAACAATGCCGTTGTTCATGTAATAGGTGCCGAGCGAGTCACGAGCCAAGTTGTCAAGCTTGAACTGAGTGATTACTGGGTAAGTATGAGTTTCATAACATACATGCTTTACTCGCAGTCCCTCTACCGGGATCATGAAGCTCTTTTTCATCACGAGAGGAGGCAAAGCTCCAATGTGGTGCTCGTTGCAGAATTTTTCACATTCTGCCGAGAAGTTTTCTTCGGGTGTCTTTTTTGCCTTTTCCTGCAAGAACTTCCACCGTTTTGCTTCACGCTTCGGGTAATCCGAGGCGGAGAAAGGAACATAGAAACTAGCTTCTATGAAGCCATTTTCAGCAAGCGTAGCAATGGCTCGTGCAGTGTACGGAGTCACATAGTACCGGTTTTGGCAGATAAATCCAATCGTCGTTGAGTTATTTGCCGAATAGTGGCCATTGAACTTCGCGATGAAGAAATCCACGCTAAGCGTCACTTCGTGACCAGTTTGCGGAAACACCGCAATCATGCCATGTGTGACTCTGAAAGAGTCGTGGATCAAGTCGCCTAAAGTGTAATTAACCATTTTCTTGTCTCCTTTAACAAGTTTGTTAATTGGTGAGTTTAATCATGCAATTTGCTACATGATTAAAAATCGGACACCTTTATTTTACTATATTTACATAAAATAGTCAAATTTGATGTTGCAAAATTTTTTACTAATGTAAAAAATTCGGTATATTTGCTAATTCATCTATTTTTTAAAATAATGGTTTTCTATAAAATATTTTCAAGTCTGCATGTATAAAAAGTTTTTCAACTAGTGTACAATTTCTGATACGTTTCAAAAATGTTCCACCAATAGTACTTGATTTTTAATGATAAAAATGATAAGATATCCGTAAATTAAAAGGGAGTAGCTTGATAACTACTAGTCAACATCACGGCTTTTAGCATGGCTAGTAACCACGAGTGGTAAGCAAGACTTTTAAAGAAATTTACAATGTTTTAGGGCGAATTTCTTTTAAAGTCTTGCTTTTTTGTACATAATAAATAAAAAAAGATTAAATTTAAAAGAAATATAAAGTTTTAGTTTTTATTTATGAATTTTAAATCAGTGTTATAATAAAGCTTTATGGTAAAGCTAATAGCAAAATTCGGGATAAAGTACATAAGAAATTATTGCCCTTGGAAAGGATGAGGTTATGGAAAAAGAAAATTGGTTTAACAAATCGGTTGAAGAGACGGTTAAAAAGCTCAACACGAATAACACGTTAGGCTTGACTGCAGAAGAGGTGGAAAAGAGAAAACAAAAATATGGATTAAATGAGCTGGAAAAAGGCAAGAAAACGCCATTAATTGTAAAATTCTTAGAACAATTTAAAGATTTTATGATAATTGTTTTAATTATTGCAGCCGTTGTTTCAGGTATTGTAGGGCACATTAATGGAGAAGGCATAACAGATTCAATAATCATAATGGTTGTTGTAATTGTTAATGCAATAATCGGTGTGGCTCAAGAAGATAAAGCTGAAAAATCACTCGAGGCACTTAAAAAATTAAGTAGTTATTCTGCCAAAGTAATAAGAAATGGGAAAATAACAGTTGTGCCATCAAAAGAATTGGTTCCAGGAGATGTAGTTGTACTAGAAACAGGCGACTACGTTCCAGCTGATATGAGAATAACAGAAGCTGTAAACTTAAGGGCTCAAGAAACATCGCTAACTGGAGAATCTGTACCAGTTGATAAATATTCAACTACAATAAGTAGCGAAGATGTTGGAATTGGAGATAGAACCAACATGGTATTTTCTTCTAGCTTGATTACGTATGGTAGAGGTCAAGGAATTGTTGTTGAGACTGGAATGAATACAGAAGTTGGCAAGATTGCTGGAATTTTAAATAATACAGAAAAATCGGATACACCTTTACAACGTAGATTAAACAAGTTAGGAAAGACTCTAGGAATTGCTTCGCTTGCAATTTGTGTGGTAATTTTTATTATTGGATTGTTGCAAGGAAAAGAACCACTAGATATGTTTATGACGGCTGTAAGTTTAGCAGTTGCAGTAATTCCAGAAGGGCTTGCAGCAATTTCTACAATAGTTTTAGCAATTGGTGTTCAAAGAATGGTAAAGAAAAATGCAATAGTAAAGAAATTACCAGCTGTTGAAACGCTTGGAAGTGCTACTGTTATATGTTCTGATAAAACAGGAACTCTTACACAAAATAAGATGACTGTACAAAAATTATTTTATAATAACAGAATAATCGACATCGACGAAGTTGATACTAATAAAGAAAATGAAGAATTGGGAAGACTTGTTTATATTTCGATGTTATGTAATGATACAAAAATAGGAGAAAACAAGCAATTAACAGGTGATCCAACAGAAACAGCACTTATAGATATGGGATTTAAATTGGATTTTACTCCAGCTGTGTTTGATCAAATGCCAAGAGTTGAAGAAGTTCCATTTGATTCAGAGAGAAAATTAATGACAACAGTTCACAAGGTAAATGACAGCCAATATATGGTTTACACAAAAGGTGGAGTAGACGAACTATTAGCCAGATGTAGTAAATATCAGATTAATGGTGAAACTAAAGAAAATCTTGAAGAGTACAAAAAAACAATAGATGGCTTCAACGACCAAATGGCTGAGAATGCTTTAAGAGTACTTGCAATGGCGTACAAACAAATAGACCATATGCCATCAAAAGAAGAGATGGAAACAATCGAAAAAGACCTAATTTATATAGGAATGGTTGGAATGATTGACCCTCCAAGAGAAGAGGCAAAAGTTGCTGTTGCAAAGTGTAAATCGGCAGGAATAAAAACAGTAATGATAACAGGAGACCATAAGGTAACTGCTGTTGCAATAGCAAAAGAACTTGGAATTTTAGAAGACGGCGAAGATGCTATAACAGGAAGCCAATTAGAAGCAATGTCGCAAGAAGAATTAATTCAAAGAGTAGAAAATATAAGAGTGTATGCGAGGGTTTCTCCAGAACATAAAGTGCGTATAGTTAAGGCATGGCAGGCACATGGAGAAATAGTTGCGATGACTGGGGACGGAGTAAATGATGCACCAGCCCTAAAAACAGCAGATATTGGCTGTGCGATGGGAATCGTAGGAACAGATGTTGCTAAAGAAGCAGCAGACGTAATTTTAACAGATGACAACTTTGCAACAGTTGTTTCAGCAGTTGAAGAAGGCAGACGTATTTACGACAACATAATAAAAGCAATACAGTTTTTATTATCAAGTAACGTCGGAGAGGTAATAGTATTGTTCTTTGCAATTTTACTAACACCATTCTTAGCAACAAAATTTGGAATTCCAATTGGATTAATAGAGCCATTACTACCAATACACATATTATGGATAAACTTAGTAACGGACTCATTACCAGCTTTAGCACTTGCATTTGACCCAGCAAATAAAGATGTAATGAAGAGAAAACCAGTAAAGGCAAGTTCTGGAATATTCACAAAAGGTATGACATGGCGTATAATTTACCAAGGAATAATGATAGGACTTCTATCACTTGCTGCATTTGTAATTGGAATTTCCACTCCAAATCCTCCAGTAATAGAAGGATTAACACCAGAACAAGTAAGAGTTGAAATTGGTCAGACAATGACATTTATTGTTTTAGCATTTTCAGAATTGATTCATGTATTTAACATAAGAAACAACAAAGAGTCGATATTTAAGACAGGAATAGGTGGAAACAAGCAATTATTCTGGGCTATTGGAGCATCTGCAATGCTTATGCTAGTAATACTTGCAATTCCAGTTTTAAGAGCAATATTCAGTATTCCAGTACTTCCAATGGATAGAATAGTTGAAACAATAGCATTAGTAATTGCACCAGTTCTAATAGTGGAAATATTCAAATTACTAAAAATAAATACTTCTAAGGATGAATAAATTAATCAATTAATTAAGCAATAATTTATATTTTTATAAAGCCTCAACATGTCGTGCTTGGTCGGGGCTCCTAACGGACCCCTCAAAAGGCGCACTTCCAGTTTCGTTTTAAAAAATATAAATTATTGCTATTTGGTTTTAATCTATTAGAAAAGTATGACGGATTCCTTAGTAAATTATTGCATACAAAATTTATAATAAAAATTGTAGAATATTGTAAATAAAAGTTGCATATGATAGAATAAGAAAAAATAAGAGGTAGAAAATGTACGATCTAATAATTATAAAAAAATTAAATAAGAAAAAGGTGACTGCTTGTATAATTTTATTAATTCTTCTTGTAACTTTAGCAACAATTTTGGGAATAAGACTGGCAGAACATCATGAAGTCAAAAAGCAAGCTAAATTATATGAAGAGCAACAGGCTCAAATTAGAAAAGAAGAAGAGGAAAAACAGAGACAAGAAGAACTTGCAAAGCAAGCAGAAATTAATAAAAGAATAGAGCAAACTAGCAGGGCTTTCACTGACGTAGAAAAAGATAGAATAAAGCATATTTATCGTTCTACTGGTGAAAAAAGAGTATTTTTAACATTTGACGACGGTCCATCTGAAACGGTAACACCACTAATTTTAGACTTGCTAAAAAAGGAAAATGTTAAGGCAACTTTTTTTACGCTAGGAACTAATGTAAACAACTATCCAGACTTGGTAAAAAGAGAGTTTGATGAAGGACACTATGTAGCAAATCACGGCTATTCACACAAATATTCTACAGTATATGCATCACCAGAGGCTACATTAAACGAATATAATTATACAGAAGATGCAATAAGAAAAGCATTAGAAAATAATTCATATATGTCAAAATTGTTTAGATTCCCAGGTGGTTCGAATGGAGGATATTATGATGAGGCAAAGCAGAATTCTAAAGCATTACTTCATGACAATGGAATTATGCATTTAGACTGGAATAGCTTGAGTTCAGATGCAGCAGGTGCAAAGACTAAAGAAGCCTTATTACAAAACGTAAAAGATACTATGGGCGAAAAAGACAGTGTTGTAATATTGATGCATGATTCCAGCGATAAAATACTGACATATGAAATGCTATCAGATTTAATATCGTATTTAAGAGAACAAGGGTACAAATTTGAAAACATATATGATTTATTGGACTAGATAATGTGAGGAAGGAATACTTTTTTATGTATGATGTTATAATAATAGGAGGAGGTCCTGCTGGAATTACAGCCGGAATATATATTAAAAGAGCAGGTTTTAAAGTATTAATAATTTCTAAGGGAGAAGGAGCTCTAATTAGAACCGAAAAAATAGAAAATTATTATGGTTTTGAAATTCCCATCTCAGGGAAAGAATTGATAGAAAAAGGCGAGAAACAAGCAAAAAATCTTGGAATAGAATTAATAAAAAAAGAAGTAATTGGTATAAAATATACTGAAAGTGGATTTGAGGTAATGGTAGCAAATCAATCTAAAGCTGATAGGTATGTTGCAAAAACAGTAGTAATCGCAACAGGCGTGAATAGAAACAAGCCAAACATGAAAGGACTGCAAGAATTTGAAGGAAAAGGTGTAAGTTATTGTGCAGTATGTGATGCACCATTTTATAGAAATAAAGATGTAGCAGTGCTAGGCAATGGAGAATATGCAATTGGAGAAATTGAAGAGTTACTACCAATCGCAAAGTCTGTAACAATGCTTACAAATGGTAAAGAACCAATAGAAAATAGAAGTATCGATGTACAGATAAATGAAAAAAAGATACGTGAATTTAGAGGCACAAATAAAATAGAAGAAATAGAATTTGAAGATGACTCATCACAGAAAATAGATGGAGTATTCATTGCACAAGGAACAGCGGGCTGCTTAGAATTCGCAAAAAAATTAGGTGCAAAAACTGAAAACAACAATATTGTGGTAAATGATGAGATGCAAACAAGCATAGAAAACATATATGCATGTGGAGACTGCACAGGAGGAATACTTCAAATATCTAAGGCTGTGTATGAAGGCACAAAAGCAGGTTTAGCAATAATTAATAAATTGAGAAGAAAGGAAAATTAAATATGAGTGAAATAACTTTAACAAGTAAAAACTATAGTGAAGAAGTAGAAAAATCTACTATTCCAGTACTTATAGACTTCTGGGCTACTTGGTGCGGACCATGCAGAGCAATGATGCCAGTAGTAGCAAAAATTGCAGATGAAAATGAAGGAAAAATAAAAGTATGCAAAGTAAATGTAGATGAAGAACCAGATTTAGCAGAAAAATTTGGAGTAATGAGCATACCAACATTTGTTGCAATAAAAGATGGTGAAGTACTTGGAGCAAGCATAGGAGTACAAGACGAAGAAGAAATATTGAAAATGTTTGATAAATAAAAATATAAAAATTAGATTTCAATGTGAGATCTAATTTTTTTTTACAAATAAAGTATACATAAAATAAAAGAACTGAAAACGTTGAAATATATGGAAAAATGTAGTATAATTAAATAGATGGTACTTTTTTATGCCGTCCGAGATTTCGGGAGGCATGAGCCTCCGAAGTTTCGATATATTGAAAATTAGGAGGCAATAAGTATGAAAAACATTGAAAAAAGACGGATTAATTTGGTAAAAACAAGCACCGGAGAAAAAGGAAGCTTGTGGCTTGAAAAATTAGCTATTCCTGAAACGGTAAGAGTTACTGTGAACGGTGAAAAAGTTATTCCAGAGGGGTTCGATATTTACGGTCAACCGTTTTTTACCAAAGAGCAGTGCAAGATGCTCGAGTTTAAGGAAGAAACACTCAGAAGAGAAAAGAACGATAACAACTTTGAATTGAAAGCAGAAGTCACGTACGAAGAAAGAATGTTTGACGTACCAAGAACCAGCTTTGATTCGGTTAATGGCATTCAGGAATCTCTCCAGAGTTTGTCTACCTTAAGCCAGATGATCAAAAACCGGAAGATCTTCCATAAAGCAAATCCGAAGATTATGCTGAACGAGTTTGTCTTGTTCGGATACATCAAACTCGAATGTGCTGGTGGAGTGTCTTTTACAACAGACAGGACTCGATTCACTGCGGATGTTGAAATATTCCAATATTTCAAGAACAGTAACGAGCAGACCTGTATGTTTGGTCAGTCTGCTTACACCATTCCGGAACCCCATTCGGTTTGCCCTTGTTGTGGACAAACTATCACAATTCATGATGTGAAAAACAACCCTTGTGTGAAGGCGCATGGTAAAGTGTATCATGAAAGGTGCTGGCAGGAGTTCAGGAAGCTTTCTGAAATCGATTTTTTTACCAGCGTGATAAGTGGTACCTATTCCTTTACGGAATATGAAGTAGACTTTAAGGAGAAGGAAGGTAGTAAGGAACCATATTATTCCGAGGCGGTGTTCCACACTGTCGACGGAGACGTGAAAATCAGTCGGTATGGCGAATTCACGGAGATCGAATGGCTGGACAACTACAAGCCTTTTGACTTTCGTCGAGTCATGAGAGAACTGAATAAGGGGATTGCCACTGATGGAGAAAGAAAGGTGTTCTTCATCGAGGATTGCTGGAACAATGCACATGCGTGCATTTATAAGGCAAGAAAGGCAACCAAACGCACTGCATAAAATCTGACACAACCAATTCAATGTTACCCCGCCCGGGACTCATTCCTGGGCGGGGCTTTTTAATAAAATATAGAATATATTTATCAAAAACAACAAAAAAGTGCTAATTTTTAAATCAGCACTTTAATTTGGTGCGGATGAAGGGACTT
>OGYL01001888.1_pt1 | contig 15500 bp, 10 predicted proteins | sample 1576541 | NCBI WGS metagenome assembly OGYL01 (sample SAMEA3541551, study PRJEB24748) | human gut metagenome | biome: human gut; feature: human-associated habitat; material: faeces | place: China | collected 2012 | reverse complement strand
AAAAAGAGAGGCTGGCCAAATGGCCAGCCTCTCTTTTTTGAAGAACTTATTCCTCGCGGAAGACAAATCCGTTCTCGTCCGCCTTTTCGATGACGGCGAGTGCCTTGTAGGGGATACCGCTCGCGCGGAAGCGGTCACCGCCGCCCTGGAAGCCCTTTTCCACGGCGATGCCGATGCCTTCGAGCTTCGCGCCCGCCTCGTTGACGATATCGACAAGGCCCTGCACGGCGAAGCCGTTGGCCATGAAGTCGTCGATGATGAGCACGTGGTCGTCCGCGTTCAGCCACTCCTGGGAGACGAGCAGCGTGACTCTCTTCTTGTAGGTGTAGGAGAACACCTCGCTCTGGTACAGGCCGCTTTCGATGTTGTCGCTCTTGGCCTTCTTGGCGAAGAGCATCGGGACGCCGTACTTCTGCGCGCAGATGGTCGCAAGCGCGATGCCGCTGGCCTCCGCCGTCAGAACGACGGTGATCTTGCTGGTGTCGAAATACTTGGCGAACTCGTCCGCAATGTCCTCGAGCAGACGGGTGTCGACGCGGTGGTTGAGGAAACCGTCGACCTTGACGATGTTGCCGGGCAGGACTCTGCCCTCGCGGCGGATGCGCTCCTGAAGAAGCTCCATGGAATTACCCCTCCTGAAAAAATAATTTCTGACGAAATTTTTCGATTGAAATGGTAACTTCCATTTAACAGGATTTTTGTGCAGAATGCAACACGGCAACTTTGACAAGAATTTGTGCTTTTTTTGCCTCTTTCCGTCTATTTTGGCGGCGGGAGCGCCGTTACGTCCCGTTTTGTATCGTTTTGGCAAAGCCCGCGGCAAAAAGCCGCGCGGCGTTGACGGCTTCTTCGAGCGAATTGCCCGCCGTGCCGACCTCGACGAGAAGCGAGCCCGTCGTCGCGTGCTGGTTGTAGCGGGAGTTGCGCACGGTGACGGGGCGCATGAGGGTCGGATAGTCTTTGTACAGCGTTTCCTGCACGGCGCAGGCGAGCTTTAAGTTCTCGCGCCAGAGATCGTGACTCAGGCCTCCGCCGTTCGACCCGATGACGAATTCGAGCTGTGCGGCGTTTTTATCTTCGCCGCACAGCAGCTTGAACTGCTGGCCGTTCGCGTCCTGCACCGCGTCGCGGTGCACATCGAGCACGAACGAGATCGAGGGGTACTTTTGCAGATAGCTCTCGATCGACGCGAGCGAGCGGTTGTAAGCGCCCGAATAGCTCGGATAGTCGTAGAGCGAGCGGTCGTGCACGACGCTGATGCCCGCGTCGGTCAGCACCTGCGCCATTTCGTCGCCGATGCGGATCATGTTGCAGTTCGTGTCCAGCGTGCGGAACGTGTCGGACACGTCGTATTCCTGCCCCGGCGGCATGGTGTAGCTCTCCGAGCCGTGGGTGTGGATGATGAGCACCTGCGGCCCCTCCGCACCGAGCTTTGCTGCATAATCGCCTGCAAGCATCGAGGCGTCGAGCGCGGCATCCGAGCCGTTGTTGATGTACACATTGCCGAATACCGTATAGCCCGAGGGGTCGGACGCCTTGAGCGTGCGGGCCGGCGAGCCGTTTTCCGTCACGGCGATCTCGTCCGGCGTCTCCTCCTGCGTGAGCACCGTGCCCTCGTTGTCCTGCGCGTCGCCCGTTTCGTCCGCGCTGTCATCGGGCTTTTGCTCAAGCTCTGCCGACCATGCCTGCGCGATGTTCTCCTCGCCCTCGCGCAGAAGCGGCGTCGCGTGCAGCGCGAGCGACGTTCGCAGGCTGAGAAAGTCCTCCCCGCCGTCGCCGCGCTCATATCTCAGCAGCATCACGCCCAGCGTCTCGTCCTTGAGCGAGCGGAGCGCATCGCGCGCGTCCTTCGCCGGCGCCGTGACGCTCACGCCCCAGAGCGTCACCGCCGAGAGCGCGAGCGAACACAGCATCCGTCCTGTCCGTTTCTTTTGCATCGTGATTCACCTCTTGGGACAATCCTATGTGCGCACTTGCGCCGATATGACATAGCGCGCCCGCCGCTTTTCGCTTGCAATTTTCGCTTTCGCGTGGTATGGTGATGGCAGCGGAGAAAAACTCATATAGTTTCGCTTACATGGCGCGAAAGTTTCTACGGAGCCGCCGAAAGGCTCTGCTATGGGTGCTCAGCCGGGGGAGAAGTCCCCGGGCGGGGCGCTTTTTCTTTTGCACAAAGCTAAAACAGGAGTGACTGATATGAAGATCCTCAAGGGCAATCTCGTTTCCGCACCGGCGCTCGGCAAGCTCGAGATCGTCGAGCACGGCTGCCTCGTCCTGCATGACGACGGCAGCATCCAAAGCGTTGAAAAGGCCGTGCCGCAGAACGCCGACGCGGAAGTCATCGACTACGGTGATAGCCTCATCATGCCGTCTTTTGTCGACATGCACCTGCACGCGCCGCAGTACCCCATGCTCGGCATGGGCATGGATCTGCCGCTGATCGACTGGCTCAACACCTACACGTTCAAGACCGAGGCGCGCTTTGAAGACAGCGACTACGCCCGCCGCATTTACAAAAAGCTCGCGAGCGACCTCATCACGAGCGGCACGACGCGCGTTTGCATGTTTTCCTCCCTCCACACGGACGCGACGCTCATTTTGATGGAAGAGCTCGAAAAGGCGGGCGTCACGGGCTATGTCGGCAAGGTCAACATGGACCGCAACGGCAGCCCCGAGCTTCAGGAGACGACCGAGCAGTCCAAGCGCGAAACGCTGCGCTGGCTGGACGCGTGCGGGCGCTTCCAGACCGTCAAGCCCATCCTGACGCCGCGCTTCACCCCATCGTGCACCGACGAGCTGATGAGCTGGCTCGGCAAGCTCGCCGCGGAGCGCGGGCTGTACGTCCAATCGCACCTGTCTGAAAATAAGGGTGAGATCGCGTGGGTCAGGGAGCTTTGCCCCGACTGCGCGCAATATTGGGAGAGCTACGACCGCGCGGGGCTGTGGAAGGACCATACCGTCATGGCGCACTGCGTCCACTCCGACGAGCGCGAGCGCGAGGCGATGCGCGAGCATGGCGTCGTCACGGCGCACTGCGCGGGGTCGAATATCAACATCTGCTCGGGCGTCGCGCCCGTGCGGACGCTGCTGCGCGAGGGCAACCTCGTCACGCTCGGGTCGGATATCGCAGGCGGCGCGCTGCTGGCGATGAACAAGGTCATCACCATGTCCATCCGCGCGTCGAAGTTCCGCCACATGCAGAGCGACGGAAAGGACGAATTTCTGACCGTCGAGGAGGGCTACTACCTCGGCTCCAGCGCAGGACACGAGTATTTCGGCGGGCACGGCGGATTTGTCCCCGGCGACTATATCCACGCCATTGTCGTCGACGACTCCGACTTTACCGAGGCCGCGCATCCGCTCTCGGTGCGCGAGCGCTTCGAGCGCGCGATCTACATGATGCACCGGCACAACATCGTCTCCGTCTGGTCAGAGGGGAAAAACGTCGTTTGCTGATGAAAAGCAGGGGAGAGGGCGCGGTCCTCTCCCCGATTCCGGAAAATCGTAAAAATTTTTGGACAAGCTATTGACAAAAGGCTATCTTATTTGGTATAGTAGCTTCTGTCCTGTCGAGCAGGAATATTTGGCGGCATAGCTCAGCTGGCTAGAGCATGCGGTTCATACCCGCAGTGTCCCCGGTTCAAATCCAGGTGCCGCTACCAGATGCACGGGATGCGAAAGCATCCCGTGTCTCATATGGCCCGTTGGTCAAGTGGTTAAGACACGGCCCTTTCACGGCTGTAACATGGGTTCGAATCCCGTACGGGTCACCACAGTTGGAGGCTTAGCTCAGCTGGTTAGAGCGCCTGCTTCACACGCAGGAGGTCACTGGTTCGAGTCCAGCAGTCTCCACCAAAACCTCACTTCTTCGGAAGTGAGGTTTTTCTTGTTTTCGGCAAAAGGAAAGACCTCGTGTCTTTCTCGGAAAAAAACAAAAAGAGGGAACGGAAAAACCGTTCCCTCTTTTTTCATCAGATAGTGGCCGCTTACTTGGCGGCGCGGTAGAGGAAGGAAACGATCTGCGCACGCAGGCAGTTGCTGTTCGGGGAGAAGGTGGTGTCGCTCGTGCCGGTGGTCACGCCCGCGTTGACGGCCCACTGCACGGCGGGGGCGTAGAAGGCGCTCGCGCTCACATCGGCAAAGGCGTTCGTGCCCTCAGCCGCCGGTGCGCCGGCCGCTCTCCACTGGAAGGTGACGGCCTGTGCGCGCGTGACGGAAGCATCCGGGGAGAAGGTCGTGCTGCTCGTGCCGGTGGTCACGTTGTTTTCCACCGCCCACGCAACGGCCTTTTCGTAATACGCGCCGCTCTTCACGTCGGTGAAGGACGTGGTCATGGACTTCGGCTCGGGACTGCCGTTGGCTCTCCACAGGAAGGTGACCATCTGGCCGCGCGTGCAGCTCGCGTTCGGCGCAAAGGTCGTGGCGGTCGCGCCGGAGGTGATGCTCTTCGCGACGGCCCAGACAACGGCGTCGGCATAGTAGGCGTCGTCGGCGACATCGGTAAAGGGAAGCGACGCTGAGCCGTCATAGTTCTTGTCGCTCAGGACGGAGGAGAAGAGGAAGTTGCTGATGAAGGCGTACTCGTCTCTCTGGTGGACCTTGTTGGTCAGGGAGTTGGCAAAGAGGACAACGTTCATGCCGTTTTCCTTGTAGGCAAAGCCCTGCACGCCGCCGTTCATGTAGGCCTTGAAGCCCGCGGCGCGCTCGGCAGTGTTCGTGGGGATGAAGCCCTCGGTGGGTGTCTTGATCTTGTCGCTCTTGACGAGCACCGTCGCGGAGGCGGGGACCTTGGAGAAGTAGCCGAGGCCGTAGGCGTAGAGGATATCGTCGCCGTCAGCAATGTAGCTCGCGTTCACAAGGGTCTTGTTGGGATAGACAACGGGGGTCAGGCAGTCCATCGCGCCGTCCAGCTCAGTGTATTCCACGCCGGCGATGAGGTCAGAGGCGGAGGACGCTGCGGAATAGCTGTAACCGATGTACGGCAGGCCGTTTTTCACGGCGGTCTTTGCGGCGGCGTCGAGCTTCGTCGCACCTGCGGCGGCGTCCGCCTTGGTCACGTCGGAGGTCGTGGTGAAGCCCATGAGGTTCATCGCGGCGGTATCATAGTTCCAGCCGGCGCTCTGGCTGATCTGCGGCGTGTAGACAAATCCCTTCTCGCTTTCAGCAGGCGTGCCGGGGACGTAGACGGTCGGGGACTTGGTGATGATCTTCGCCTTCACGCTCGTCTTGTCGACGCCCGCGGCAGAGAGCAGATACTTGCCCGCGACGGTCTGATAGTCGGCGTAGGAGCAGATGAAATCGCCCATGTGGTCGCCGCTCGTGACCATGCCGACGGTCTTGCCGGCCTTGAGAAGTTCGTTGACGGCGGCGGTGGAGTCTTCAGAGGCATTGGAGAGGATGACGTCTTTGTTCTTGTCACCTGTGAAGTAGGAGGTCAGCGCCTTGGTGTAAGCGAGCGCGTCGTCGTGATCCATCGCGTCGCCGCAGACGGCGGAGATGCTCTTGTAGGCGGCGGGCTCGGCCACGGTGACCATGTCGAAGCCGCGCGTTTCATTGAAGGAGGTGATGCCCTCGGAGTAGAGGACCGTCCAGCCGTTGATGAGCGTGCCGTCATACAGCACGCCGTTGGCGACAGAACGCTTGGCCTGATACATCGAGACGATCATCGTCCCGGCGGGATAGGTGACGCCGTCATAGGTGAATTCCTTTTCAGTCACGTTGACCTTGACGTCGTTTCTCGTGAGCCACTCCATCATGTCGGCCGCGGCCTGAAGGTTGGTCTGATTTTTGCCGTCGAGCGGGATGATGTAGCACTCGGGATAGAAATTGCCGTTCTGGCCCGCGCCCTTGTACTCGGGACGGAAGACGTCCATCTCCGCGCCCTCGACGTCGTACTGGTCGCACAGCCACTGGCCGACGAGCGCGTAGGCGTCGGAATTGAAGTTCTTCACGCCGCGCTGGAAGATGGTGACCTGGGATTCGAGATAGGAAAGCTTCTCCGCGGCAACATAGGCGGCGTTGCCGAGGATACCGTACTGCGCCGCCTGAGCGGTATCGTCGTTGTAGGCGGGCAGCTCAACGGTATAGGCAACGGTGCCCTGCAGCATAGCAAACTGGGGAGTGTAGCTCGTGGACATATCGTCCCACGGGTCTTCCCAGTAGGTCTCGGTGCCGTTGCCGGTGTAGCTCAGGTAATCGCGCTGAGGGATCACATAGCTGTTGTAGCCATCGTTGTTGGCGACCGCCGCGATGCCCAGCGCCTCGCCGCCGGTGATGAGGTGCTCGGCGAGCAGGTCGTACTCAAAGTTCGGCTCGTGCGGGGGATCGCAGGGCTCGCACTGGAAGGCCTGCACACGGCCGTGGAACTCGGCAAGCGACATGGGGTTGAACGTGCCGATGATCTGCTGCATGTTGGCCGTCTCGCTCGTGGTCTGGAAGGAGTTGTCGCGGTTGAGGTCATAGCCATTGGTGGAATGTCTCGTCAGGTAAGTACGTCCGTCGACATTCTCCTCGGGGACGAGGATGAAGAACACGTCGGACAAAAGCTCGTCCTTGACGTTCACGCTCTTATTTTCGACGGTGTAATACTCTTCAAGGTCGACCTTGCCGGACTTGCCGTTGTGATCGACCGTCAGGTAACCTAAGTAGCTGGCCTTATCCTTGACGAGGTCGGGGATGGCGACGCTGCCCTCCGCGCCCACAGGGCCCATCTCTTCCTTGAGCTCTTTTTCGCCCGCGGCGGTGAAGCCGGTGAGCGTCTTGTAGCCGATGGTCTTTTCGCTCGTGATCATCTTGGCGAAGTCGAGCACGCCGTCGGTGGCGGCGACCTCGTTGGAGTGGATGTTGGAATACATCACGGGCACGCGGATATCGTCGAGCGCGCCGGACTTGATCTGGGCGAGCACGGCATCGGGATCGGTCTCGGCCTGCTCGGTCAGGGCGAGCCACTTGCTCACGCTCGCCTTGGAGTCGGCAACGATGAGATAGGGCATATCACGGCCCGCGGTGGACCGGCCCATGGAGAATTCTTCCACGTAGAGACCGTTTTTCGTGCCGTTTGCCACGATCGTATCGAGCTCCTTGTAGATCTCCCACATGGTGTTGAAGTTTTCATACGGCGCAACTTTGACGCTCACGGAGCCGAGATCCTTGCCGCTGTTTTTGGCGACGAGATCAAAGTAGCCGCACAGGTCGATGTAGTAGCCGCCGTTGGTGTGGGGCACGCTGTAGTCGACGCTGGTCACGCCGGTTCTGCGGTTGGTGGAGTAGAAGTAGTTATTCACGTGGAAGCTCACGTCGAGGACGGTCTTGCCGTTTTTCTCGCTTGCGGAGAGCTTGATGTCCGTGAACTGGTGCTCGTCGCCCTCGGTCAGCCAGTCATTCAGAGAACCGCCCGCGTAAGCGTAGGGGAACAGCTCCTCGTTGACGTAGGGGCGGGAATCGTCGCGCTCGAGCGAGAGCGAAACGGTACCGGTGCTGACGGCCGCGGCGAGCGCATCCTTCGTCATGCCGGACACGGGGATGGAGAGGGACACGTCCTTGCCGTTTTCATCGGTGACAAGGGTGATGGTCGCGTCGACCGGGAATTTCGTTCCCAGCAGCGCATCGTCCTTGGGGTTCATGTCCTGATAGCTGACGGCGAACGCGGACGTGACCGCGAGCGAGAGCGTCATTACCAGGGCCATCAGCAGCGCGAGCGCTTTGCTGACAGAGTTTGGATAATGTTTCATGGTTTTCGTCCTCCAGAGTGGTCTTATGCCGCCACACACAGCGGCGGAAAGTTGATACGTTTAGTGTAACTCAATAAAAATACATAGTCAATAGAATATTCATACCTAATCCCACCAAATTTCAACGTTGAATCTGTATTTTTGTTCATCATTTTTCACAAAGCAGTGCGTCAAGCCCCCGTCTTTCAGGTCCTTTTGTGAATGTATTCGTAAATTTATACAGAATCGTGCTGCATAGGATATTCTTCTTCGCCGCGATTGCAAATGACGGCGGGACGCATTATAATAAGAGGCAATCATCATTCAAACGCAGGAGGAACCGAATATGCGGCTGCAAAGCGCAATCTTTACACTGGGCGATACCCTCTTCACCCCCGACGGCGCGGCGCGCGAGGGACTCGACAAGGCGCTTTCACTTTTTAAGATGGAAGGCGTGTGGCTCGGCGCGGTGACGGCGCTCAGCGCGGAGGACGCGCAAAAAGCGCTCGAAAAGGCGGGGCTTCACTCGTATTTCCGCTTCGTGCTGACAGAATCCGTCGCGCTCTGCAAGGCGGACAGCGGCACGATGTTCGAGCGCGCGATGAAGCGCCTGCACTCGCAAAAGGACGATACGATCGTCTTTTCCGGCTCGCTTGCGGCGATCCAAAACGCGAAGGACGCGGGTTTTCGCACCGTGGCGGTCCGCGGCGGCGCGGAGGAGGAAGTGTGGCGCGCGATGCGCACCGCCGCGGCGCAGAGCCTTGAAAATTACAGCGAGCTGCTGGCGCAGACAAATGAGTGATAGAAAAAAGAGTTCAGGTAAAAAGCCCAACACTGTTAAGATAAGAACTGTAAAGGGATAAAATTCATGTTTTCTCCCTTTACAGTTTTTGGCAATCTCATTTATTATGTTTATATTTTAGAAAGAGTTCTCTGGTTAATTAACGTGATGCAACAATTATTTCACCTCCATAACACGAATGAAAATTATTCATTCTTATATTGACATTAGCTTTTTCTTATAGTACCCTTTGTATAAAAGGCGGTGAGTTCGTGAAGCTATTAACGCAGTGCCCTACCTGCAAACAAAAACTCGTTGCAAAAGTTCTGTCCTGTCCGGATTGTGGTTTGGAAATATCAAATATATTTGAGTTAAGCCCTTTTGACTACTTGGACACAGCCAATACTGATTTTCTTATGTGCTTTCTTAAATCGCGTGGCAATTTGAAAGCAGTTCAAGAAGCACTCGGTATCTCTTATCCAACAGCGAAGAAACAGTTAGATCGTGTGATAACAGCATTAGGAATGGCAAACGAAAATGTGGAGGTATTGAACATGGGTAGCTTTCATGCAACATCTGGAGCTGACGCTTCAACGCTTATACGGAACAAATTAATTGAAGCGGGCGGAAAAGCCATTGTTTATTCTTACAAGAACATTCCCTATGAAATCCACCTGAGTGAAAGTGGTACAGGTTTTAACTGCGATGCGCTTAGCCCCATATATTTTTACGAATTTAGGGTATTTGACATTATAGTAGACCTGCTGAAAAGTGAAGGCGGCGAAGCTTCTAAAGGTCAACCTCGCAAGTACAAAGTTGGGTCTGAAAAGTGCAACGAGCATACTGTAGCAGGCGCAATAGCACTAAATTATTTTAATAAAGTAAAAGGCGAGACGGTCCTTGACCCGCAATCTGTTCTAGATGCTATCCTTGTGTGGGCTGATATTGCAGAAAACGGAAGAGGTAGTATTAGACTGACAAAAAACTATAGAAAGCTGGTAAATTATCATGTGTAATATTCTGGCATTTATGGTAGCAGTTCTTTATGGCTTTGTAAAATCAGTGCTTAATTATGGAGGAAAATGCAAAGGGCGCAGATGCAGACGGTATTGGTAAGCCAAGCTAGAAGCTCCCATGTCTACTTATCAAAAGTAGACATGGGAGCTTCTTTTACTGTCTAGTTTTCTTATCTTAACAGTGTTGGGCTTTCGCCTGAACTCTTTTTTCTCTCTTTTAGGCCTCCGCGTCCTCCTGCGACTGGAGCTTGCTGCCAAAATACGCAAGCACCGCGCCGAGAATGGCGCACGCGATGCCCCAGACCATCTCCGCTGTCGAGGCAAAGTCCGTCGGAATGATGATGATCGTGGAGGCAAGCACGATGCCGATGACGGCGTGATAAGCGATGGAGTAGTGCGTGTCGAAAAGCCTGCTCACAATGCGGGCAAACAGCGCCATCACGCCGGCCATGCCAAGCCCCCAGGGGATGAGCACGGCAAGATCAAGCTGGGCGATGCCGTCGATCAGCGGCGTGAGAAGGCCGACCGCCATCAGGATGGACGACGACGTCATCCCCGGGATGATGAAGCTGAAGCCCCACAGCACGCCGCAGAAGAGAAAGCCCCAGAAGTTTGCGGGCATCTCGGCAAATGAACTGAACTTGACGGCCATCAGCGCGCCGAACAGGGCTAGGAAGCTGACGATCAGCGAGATGTACGAACCGTTGCCGCGCCCCTGCGTGCCCGCCTCGTGCCAGAGGTCGGGCAGCGTGCCGAGGATGAGCCCGATGAAGAGGCACGTGGCGACGGTTTCCGACTGGTGAAACAGCGCAAGGATCACGCTGCCGCCGCCCAAAAAGCCGATCGCCCAGCCGATGCCGACGGCGAGCAGCATCCGCCAGTAGCGTTGAAGCGCGCGCCTTGGGTGCGTGAGCAGCTCCATCGCGGGGCGGTAGATGCCGAATACGACTGCGAGCACGCCGCCGGAGATACCCGGCAAAATCGCGCCCGCGCCGATGATGATACCCTGCACAATGCGCATGATACCGTTTTTGATGCGGGAATTTTTCATATTGCTGCCTTTTTATGTGCTGCGCCCGCCGCAAAGCGGCGGAACGCGACGCGGTTTAATAGCCCTTTCTGCGGTCGACGAGGTGATGCATCGGGCGGCCCGCGGCGTAATTTTCCAGATTTTCGCAGAAGAGCTGCACGTTGCGCTCGCAGGTGTAGCCGAGCGTCATGTTGCCCGCGACGTGCGGCGTGAGCAGGAGGTTCTTGGCCTTGCGCAGCGGATGATCCGCAGGCAGCGGTTCGGGCACGACGACATCGAGCGCCGCACCGGCGAGGTGCTCGGAATCCAACGCTTTGATCAGCGCGTCCTGATCGATGGCCGTGCCGCGGCCGACGTTGACAACATAAGCGCCCTTCGGGAGCAGCGCCATGCGGTCTGCGTTCAGGATGTTCACCGTGTCGCTCACCGAGGGGAGAGACATGAAGAGAAGGTCAGTCTCGGGCAGGAGCTGATCGAGCTCCGTGACGGGATGAACGGCGTCAAAGTCCGCGTTCGCACGGCCGCTGCGGCTGACGCCGGTCAGGCTCGCGGGATGGAACGCGCGCACGCGGCGGGCAAATTCCGTGCCGATGTCGCCCGTGCCGAGGCACGTGACGCGCGCGCCGTGGAGCGAGTGGATGCCGCCCGGGAGCACGCGCCAGCCGCCCTCGCGGATGATCTCGGTGTATTCCATCTGGCGGCGCAGCAGCATCAGCGAGACCATGACAGAATGCTCGGCGATCGTCGTGCCGTAAGCGCCCGAGGCGTTTGTCAGCAGGCAGTCGGGATTCTGATACAGGTCGTCGCGGCAGAAGCGGTCCACGCCCGCCCAGCAGCTCGCGTACCACTTGAGATTGCGTGCGCCCGCGATAACGCGCTGGGACGGATGGCCGTAGAGGATCGTGCAGTCGTCCACATTGCCCTCCGCCGCCTTGGACGAGGGGAAGAAGACGATGTCGTAGCCGCAGCGTGCGGCGGTGTCGCGCAGCGTCTTTTCGTATGCCGGAGTCAGGAAGTCGATGATGACGCCGATTTTTTCATTCATGGCTCAATTCCTCCAAAATCATTTCTGCGACGCGCAGGCCGTCGGCCGCGGCACTCATGATGCCGCCGGCGTAGCCCGCGCCCTCGCCGCAGGGATATAGACCGCGCAGGGCGGATTGAAAACTCAAGTTGTCGCGCACGATGCGCACAGGCGACGAAGAGCGCGTCTCCACCGCCGTCAAAACGGCGTCGGGCGCATCGAAGCCCCTTAATTTCCGCCCCAGCATCGGAAGGCCCTCCTCGAGCGCCTCGCACACAAAGGGCGGGAGGCAGCCGTGCAGGTCGCACCAGCGGACGGAGGGGAGATAGGTCGGCACGACCTTTCCCTCTCCCGTTGACGGGCGATGCTTGAGAAAATCTTCGACCCGCTGGGCGGGGGCGGCGTAATTTCCGCCGCCGAGGCGATAGGCCGCGTCCTCCAGCTCGCGCTGGAACTGGACGCCCGCGAGGGTATCGCCGGACGGGAAATCCTCCGGCGTAACGGAGACCAAAAGTCCGCCGTTGATGTTCTCGCCGTCGCGCGCAAATTCGCTCATGCCGTTTGTCACGACGCGCTTTTCCTCCGACGCGGCGGCGACGACCTCGCCGCCGGGGCAGACGCAGAACGAGAACACGCCGCGCCCCTTTTCCGTGTGGCAGGAGAGCTTGTACGACGTGGGTGGGAGGCCGGGCGTGCCCGCCGCCTCCTTATATTGCGCTAAGTCCATGTCGCGCTGGCGGTGCTCGATGCGCACGCCGACGGCAAAGGGCTTGGGCTCCATCGGCACGCCGCGCTTTTGCAGCATTTCGAACGTATCGCGCGCGCTGTGGCCGGGCGCGAGCACGACGTGCTTTGCGGGCAGCGTGTACTCCCCCTCGGGGGCGCTCACGCGCAGCGCCGTGACGCTGCCGCTGTTCTGCTCGATATCCACAACCTTGTGGGAAAACCGAACTTCGCCGCCGCGGTCGATGATCTCGCGGCGGAGATTTTGCAGCACCACATATAATTTGTCGGTGCCGACATGAGGCTTGGCGTCGACTAAAATATCCTCGCTCGCGCCGAAGCGGACGAACTCCTCTAAAATATAGCCGTGGCGCAGGTCCTTTGTGCCGGTGTTGAGCTTGCCGTCGGAAAATGCGCCCGCGCCGCCTTCGCCAAATTGCACGTTCGAGGTCAGATCAAGCTCGCCCGTGCACCAGAAGTGCTCGACATCGCGCTTTCGCTGCTCGACCGCGCGCCCGCGCTCTAATAAGATAGGTCTTGCGCCGCAGCGGGCCAGCAGCAGCGCGCAGAAAAGGCCCGCGGGCCCCGCGCCGATAACGACAGGGGAGACCTCCGGCGCTGAAACAGGCGCGGGCGGCGTATATTTCTTCGGCGCGTAGGGCTGCACATTCTTATTCTTGCAGCGCTTTAAAACGCCGGATTCGTTTTTGACCTCGACCGCGCAGGAGCAGACGAGCTTCACGCCCTCGCGCGCGTCGATGGAGCGGCGCAGGAGCTTGACAGAGACGAGCGCCTCCTCGCTCACGCGCAGCGCGTGCGCGCAGGCCGCGCGCAGCTTGTCTTCCTTTGCTCCCACGGGGAGCTTCAGATTGTCGATGCGAAGCATGTGCGCCACCTCCTTTTTCTTCAGTCGCGTTTCATTTTAGTATGACGGGAAATAAATCGCAAGGGGAATCGCGCGATTATCACAGAAACTTAAAAAAGTCATCGGGAATTTAAGAAATCGTCAAATAGCGTTCAAGAAATATACATAAATATGCCCTATGATAGCAGCATCGAAAGCAAAGAGGCTGCAAGCAAGGGTCTCAGTCCATAGGAGGTCATCATCATGTACGAAGACGAAAACAACCTGTATCACTACAGCTATCGCAAGGGCGACGAGCAGAACCCCAACGCCCCGATCGACACGAAGAACTACGCCGAGGACCCGTGGGATAAGAATCCCGGCGGCAGCCCGAAGAAGAAGGGCGGCAGCGGTCTTTCCGGCAAGATCGTGGCGCTGGCGCTGGTGTGCGCGCTCGTCGGCGGCTTCATCGGCGCAGGCGTGAGCGGCGCGGCGACCAAGGTCAACAAGACGAGCGTTCAGGTCAGCGACCGCGAGGTCGCGCAGGTGCAGACCGTCAAGGTCGACGGCAAGACGCAGATGTCGATGTCGGAGGTCTACGCCTCAAACGTCAACAGCGTGGTGTCCATCAACGTTTCCGCCACCACGAACTACTTCGGCCAGACCGTGCAGACCGCCGCGAGCGGCACGGGCTTTTTCATCACGGAGGACGGCTACATTCTCACGAACCACCATGTCATCTCCGGTGCGAGCACCGTGAAGGTGACGCTCTACAACGGTGAGACCTACGACGCCAAGGTCATCGGCAGCGATGAGGACTACGACATCGCCGTTCTCAAGATCGACGTGACGGGCGCGACGCCCGTGGTGCTGGGCGATTCGAGCAAGGTCGCCATCGGCGAATCCGTCGCCGCTGTCGGCAACCCGCTCGGCGAGCTGACGTTCTCGATGAGCGAGGGCATCGTCTCCTGCGTCAACCGCGCCATCAATGTTGACGGCACGCCCTTTAACATGATTCAGGTCGACTGCTCCATCAACCCCGGCAACTCCGGCGGCCCGCTCTTCAATAGCTACGGCGAGGTCATCGGCATCGTGTCGGCCAAGTATTCGAGCTACTCGAACACCACCGTGGAGGGCATCGGCTTTGCCATTCCCATCAACGACGTCGTGTCGCTCGTCAAGGACATCATGACCAACGGCTATGTGACCAACAAGGCCTACATGGGCATCACGCCGCAGACGATGACCGCGCAGATGGCGCAGCAGTACCGCTACGACGTGACCGAGGGCGTCTTCGTCTGCTCCGTTGACCCGGACAGCGCCGCCGACAAGGCGGGGCTCAAGCTCGGCGATGTCATCACGAAGATGGACGACAAAACGATCTCCTCCTATGAAGACCTCGTCGCTGCTAAAAAGAGCTACAGCGCGGGCGACACCGTGACGCTGACCGTGTACCGCGGCGGCGAAACGATCGAAGTCCCCCTCACCTTCGACGCTGTTCCCGAATCGGCGGAAACGAACAATTCCGACCAGAGCACCGACAACAGCTACAATGGTAACGGCGGTTACGGCAACGGCGGGTACGGCAATGGCGGCAACGGCTACTACTCCAATCCCTGGGATTTCTTCAATAACTTCTTTGGATATAATGGCTGATGCCACTGAAAAAGGAGCCTCTTTCGAGGCTCCTTTTTTTATTGCCGCGCGCAAGCGCGGCTTTTTTCGCGCCCAAAGGGCGCGGGGAGTTTATGCAGCCCGAAAGGGCTGCTCCTTTTTTGCGCCCATAGGGCGCAGGGGATTCAATCGCAGCGCGGCAGCGCTGCATCCTTTTTCCCGCGCTAGCGCGGGAGGGGGAGCGGCGCGCACGCCGCGGCACCAAAGAGGGTATTCTCTTTTCGAAGAGAATACCCCCTTTGAATCCCCCAGAGAAAGACGAGGGGCGTCCCCCCTCGACCCCCGACATTGCCGGTCTGGGGCTTGAAGAACTGCTCAGCCTGCGGAATCGGGTGCGGTGTACATGGCTTCGCCATGAATCTTCTGCGAATCGATACCAGTCTCAACCGCGCCTTACTGTCGTGAGGCGCGTGTGACGTCAGAACGGCGGCAGACTGCCTGCCGAATGCGGCATTGCTGGCGCTCGCCGCATTGTAGGGACTGGCGATAGACGGGAATTAGGCTGTACTCCTACAAGATCAGCAGAGCGGCAGCGGATGATAGAAGCAGCGGCAAATCGTATAGCAACATCCAACGCGGCAACGCCGCGCGCAGGCACTTTCACTCCGGAGGCATGAAAGTTGTTCGAGCTCCAGATTGCCAATCAAAGCCTTTCTCTTGGGGTTCCAAAGGGGCCATTCTCTTTTGCGAAAGAGAATG
>OGYL01001871.1_pt1 | contig 15564 bp, 13 predicted proteins | sample 1576541 | NCBI WGS metagenome assembly OGYL01 (sample SAMEA3541551, study PRJEB24748) | human gut metagenome | biome: human gut; feature: human-associated habitat; material: faeces | place: China | collected 2012 | reverse complement strand
ATGTTGCTTTTCTTTCTTCTTTAGCATTTTTCTACTCCTTTCATATTCTTTTGTTGCTAAGTTAACACATTTTTTATTAAATATTAAGTATACTATTTAACAAAAAATGATTACAATATATTTATAACATATTGTTTTAAAAAATACAATAGTACCATTTTTGATTTTTTTCTTGTTATTCTTTATATCCTGTATTTTCAGTCATTTCACAGATTCTTTTTTATTAAATAGTATACATTTCTATTATGTATTATCTTTTCATATAATATTCTTATATATACTAACTTCATAAAAATTAATTTATCAACTTAGTTAATTCTATAATATCCTATCAGCATCTAAATCCCCCATATAAAATAGATTCTGATTTTTATAGCTTTTCCACGAATATTGGAGTTGCAATAGTTTTTTTATTTTTAACTATTTTCGTTTTGGCATATAAAATACTTGTATTCCACTTGAATATGGTGCTATATCATATTGTTGATAAAATATTGCTATAAATTCTCCATATAAATAATAATTTTCTACTCTAAACATTGCTGATGTTAAGCAACATGGATCTTCAAAATATATATTTTTTCCTTTTTGTATATTATCTTTTATTTGATTATTTATTTCCTTTAGAATTTCTGATACATAATTAGGATTTCTTTTATAAAGCTCTGATAATTCTATCATTCGTCCTTGTTGCAAGTTCCAATTTTGTGAATATCTTAATGTGTTTCCATGTGCTCCACCTTCAAATATGTATTCGTCAGAATATATGCTTATTATGTTATTGTAGTTATATGTTACTACATATTCTTTGATTATTTCAAATATCATTAATGGATACCTGTTTTCCTGATTGTAATCATATACTTTTTTTGCTTGTTCATATAATTCTTTTTCACATAATTGTTGCAATCTCAGTGCATTATTGTAATTATACATATTAAATCTTTCATTTCCTCGTATTTGTGGAAATTCTATTTTATATTTTAATATTACTTCTCCTTTATATGTTAATTTATTTTGAACTATTCTATTTTCAACCTTGACCATAAAAACCTCCTAAAGAATTATATTCTTTTTAAGAGGTTATATGTATTATTTTTTCATATATTTTATATAGAATGTTGTCCCTTTTCCTTCTTCTGATTTGACATTTATGTATCCATTATCTTTTTCAATTATTGTTTTGGCTAGTGAAAGTCCTATTCCTATACTATTTTCTGATGATTTTTCTGATTTATAGAATCTCTGGAATATGTGAGGTAAGTCCTTTTTCGATATTCCTTCTCCTTCATCTTCTATGATTATTTTTGTAAATACACTCGAGTCTTCTATTTTTATGTGGATTTTTGAATTGTTTTTACTATGCTCGATTGCATTTTTTATAATGTTTGTTAATGCTTCTAGTTGCCATGTATAATCTATTGATACTATTATTGGTTTATTTTGATCATATTCTAATATTATATCTATTTCTTTTAGTTCTAGTATTATTGATAAATTATCTTTTACATTATTTATTAATTCTATAATGTTTACATTTTCATCATTCATGACTATTGTGCCTGCATCAAATTTTGCAAGTTTTAATAAGCTTACAACTAATGATGAGATCCATTCTATTTGATTATTTATGCTTTTGATAAAATCCATTTTAGTTTCTTCGTCCATGTCTGGATTGTCATATATATTATCTATCATTATTCTTATTGATGTTAGAGGAGTTTTTAATTGATGTGATATATCAGCTAAAGAGTTGCTAAGATTTATATTCTCCTTTTTGCTGTTTTCAGCCGCTTCTCTTAATAATACTGTTGTTTTATATAATTCATTTCTAAGTTTTGATAGTTCATCTTCTGAGTTTTCTTCTATTTTTAGTGTATAATCTCCACGATTTACTTTTTTTAGATACATGTCTATTTCATGTATTTTTTTATTCTGTTTAATAGTATATAATGTCCATATAGTTATTGTTAATATGAATATTGCTATTATTAATATAATTTCATAAATTTGAGTCATTTTCATTTCGTCATTTAATTGATTTATATATACATAATCTCCATTATATCCATAGTTTTCAAGTAGTTTTGTTCCTTGTGTTCCTTTTGATTTTTTTCTTAATATTTCTATTATTTCTTGATCGTCTATTTCTATATCTTCTTTATCTGCTTGTTCTTGCACATTTGATATTATTTCTGCTATTTTGTTATTTATCATATTTGTATATTTTTTGTATTGAATTTTGTTTATAGTTATTATTGATATAATGCTTATAATCAATATTATTAATGCTAAAATAATTATTTTTTTTAATTCTGATTTTCTTAACATTCTTTATTTATCCACCCTATATCCTATTCCTTTTATTGTTTTTATTACATCTGATTTGCCTAATTTATCTCTTATTCTTTTTACATATACAGTTAATGTATTGTCATTTACAAAGTTTCCTGCAACATCCCATATTTTATCTAAGATTTTTTCCCTTGTAACTGTTTTTCCTGCATTAGTATATAATAGTACTAGTATTTTGTACTCTAAGGCTGTAAATTCTACTTCCTTATTATCTACATATACTCTATTTGCTTCTAAATCAATACGTACTTGTCCAATTTCAATTACATTTTTATCTTTGTTATACCTTCTAAGTACATTATATATTCTTGATATTAATTCCATTGTTCTAAAAGGCTTTATTACATAATCATCAGCTCCTAGATTAAATCCATTTACTACATCTTTTTCATCATCTTTTGCTGTTAGAAAAATTATTGGTATGTCTTTGTTTTCTTTTATATGTTTACATAGTTCAAATCCATTTCCATCTGGTAGCATTACATCTAAAATTATTATGTCATATACGTTGGATTCAATCTTACTTTCCGCTTCTTGTGCATTATAGGCTATGTTAGTTTCAAATCCTTCTTTACTTAAAGAATATACTAATCCCTTAACAATCATTTCATTATCTTCAACTAATAATATTTTATTTCTCATTTTCTTTTCCTCTTTGTTATTATAACATAAAAGGCTAGTATTTTCTAGCCTTTTGTGTGTTATATGTTATCATTTCTAATTGTTTCAACTATATTCTGTTTGTTTATTTTATCTAATGAATATTTCATTGTTATTCCTACTATTATAAATACAAATATTATTGATATTATTATTGGCCACCAAGGAATCATAAAACCATAGTTTGTTTTTATAGCAACTGATTTATATATTGCATACGATAATGCCAATCCTATAGGAATCCCTATCATAAGTGATTTTGTTCCATACATTATGCTTTCTAATCTTATCATTCTGTTAAATTCTTTATTAGTCATTCCTATTGATTTTAGCATTGCAAATTCTTTGCTTCTTAGTATCATATTAGTTGTTATCGTATTAAATATGTTTGTTACTCCTATTAATGTTATTACTGTTATGAATCCATATAAGAATATTGATATTACTAATATTATTCTGTTTTGTTGATCTACCATTTCATTAATATTTGTTATATTTATTTTACCTTTTACTATTTCATCTTTTTGATCTTGGTCAATTAGGTTTGCTTCCAGCTCTGATGGATTTTTTGAATTAATATACATTTGTGATAAATACTTTGATTCATTTTTGAAATCAAAATCTTCTGATACAACTATTATTCCTCCCATGCTATATGAGCCTTCCAATCCCATTGGTCTTTCTTTAGAGATTTTACTTATTTGTATATTAAGTTCATTTTCGCTGTCTTCTCCTGCTATTGATACTGTGATATTGTCTCCTTCATTTATGTTATATAGTCGTTGTTCTTCTACCGATTCATCTTCATTTCCTATAAAAAAATCATCTTCTAGTATTGCAATTTTAGAATAATCATTTACATTTATGCCAATTGATTGTGCAAATTTTTCAAAATATTTTTTGTTATATTTTATTATTCCTATATTGTATTTATCTGTTTTCACATAATTTTCTTGCATATAAGTTTTAGCAGCTTTTGTTCCATATTTTTGTGTATTAATTAATGCACTACTTTCTGAATAATAAGCATAATCATTTAGATTATTTTTTTCTGCTATATATTCATATACTTCTTTTGCATTTTCATCTGTTCCTTGGTATTGGAAATTTGCAATGATATTATAATGTAAATCTACATAATATGTTGATGTCATCTTTTTTCCATATTCCAAGAATGATGACAATGCAATAAATATTGATATACTTACTACTAATGATATTACCGTAGTTCTATATTTTTTTCTGCTTCTTTTTAAGTTCTTTGATGCGATTACTCCACCCATGCCAAATAATTTTTTGGTTAGTTTTGATGTTCGTATTTTCTTTGCTTTTATTTTTATATCATCATTTCCTTTTATTGCGTCTATTGGTGATATTTTAGCGGCTTTTCTGGCTGGTATTATACATGAAAAATATATTGTTATTGCTGACATTAATATACTTATCATTACTACTTGCCAAGGTAATGCGTATACGAATATTTCTCCTGACAGCATATCTTGTAACAAATAATTTAATAACCATATTAGTATTACTATTGCAATTACTCCACATAATATTCCAAGTGGTATACCTATTAATCCTATGATAAATCCTTCTTTTAGTACTGTTTTTCTTATTTGTTTTGACGTAGCTCCTACACTTGCTAGCATTCCATATTGTTTTGTTTTTTCTGATACTGATATACTAAAACTATTTCTTATTACAAATACACTACTTACTACTATAATTCCTATTACTATTCCACCAAGGCTATATAATGCCGCCATTGTTGTTTCACTTAAAACGCCTTCAAATTTTAATAATGAAGTATTTGTTTCATATGATATTTTTTGATTTGTATTTTCATATATTGTATTTGATACTGCTTCTTCCCATTTTTCAAATTGTTTTGGTTCTTTTAATCGTACATATATGTCAGCTGTTTTTAATTTAGCTTTTTCTTCTGGTGATAAATATGTAATTATTGAATATCCTGGTGCTGAATATGGCTCTATACTTGAGTTTGGTCTTTCAATTATTCCTACTATTGTATATTCTTTTGCAACGTTGTTAATTATTTCTTCTTCTACCTTTTCTTCTGGATTATTTTCATTTCCTTCTAAATATGGATTATGTTGATTTAGCTTATCTGTTGTTCCTTTTATTACTCTTTCACCAACATTAGCTTTGATTGTATCTCCAATATTTAATTTTACTCGTGCATTGCTTTCTATATGTTCTGATATTACAACCTCATTTGAATTTTGTGGCATTCTTCCCTCTTTTAGCTTTATACTACTTTCACTTAATGCTTTTTGATCAAATGCCATTACATATAGATATGGCTTATCTGGATTAACACTATCTTTTAATTGTGCGTATCCTAGTGATGTTTGACAATAATATCCTGTTACACCTTCATTATTTTCTATGTATTTTAATTGATCTTGTGGTACATCTTGAAATTCAACATGGTAATTTCCATCTGCTGCTTTTATTATCTCTATCATTGTTTTTCTAAAACTCATTACCATTCCTGCTACTGCACAAATTAAAGCTGTTGAAAGAGCTATTCCTATTATTGTAACAATTGTTCTTTTCTTATTCTTCTTCAAATTCTTTATTGTGAATTTGTTTATAATATTCATTTTCTTTCCCCTTCTAACTTAATTTTTTTCGTCTTTAATTATTTTTCCATCTTCTATTGTAATTACTCTTTCCGCTTGTTTTGCAATTTCCATGTCATGTGTAATTATGATTACTGTTTGATTATATTTTTTATTTGATAATTTTAATAAGCTTACTATTTCTTCACTTGCTTTTGAATCTAAGTTTCCTGTTGGCTCATCAGCTAGCATTATTGCTGGATTATTTATCATTGCACGTCCTATTGATACTCTCTGTTGTTGCCCTCCTGATAATTGATTTGGCAAATGATTAACTCTATTTTCTAAGCCTAATGTTTTTACTAGTTCATCTAACCTTTCTTTTTCAATTTTTTGTCCATCTAGGTCACATGGTAATGTGATATTTTCTTTTACATTTAATATTGGTATCAAATTATAGAATTGATATATTATTCCAATCTGTCTTCTTCGAAATATAGCTAGATTGTCATTGTTTAGTGAATATATATCTTTTCCATCAATATATACTTTTCCTGATGTTGGTCTATCTACTCCTCCTAACAAATGTAATAGTGTTGATTTTCCGCTTCCACTTGCTCCTACTATGGCTACAAATTCACCTTTTTCAACAGTAAATGAGATATCATTTACTGCATTTACCACATTGTCTCCTTTACCATACTTTTTTACTAAATGTTCAACTTTTAAAATTTCCATCTCTATATTCCCTTTCAATTTTATTTTGTCATTTTCGATTTACCATTTATAGTATAGTATTTATAAGTGACTTTTAAATGACTAAAATAAAAAAAGATTTAAAATGTTTTTCTCTTAACACTTCAAATCTTCTATTACTGCATTTTTATGTTATTATCGTCTTCCATATGTCGTAAACAGTAGTAAGAATACTACTATAAACATTAGAATTTCTGTATTTTCATTATTTCCTAGTAAGTCGCTTAAAAAGTCATCATCTCTTCTACCGTCCATATTATATCCACAACCACAGCTCATGCTATTCTCCTTCCTATTCAGGATATTCCTGATTTTTTTTCTAACATATAGTATGCTTTTGCTTTCAAATGTGTTACAATATATATGATATTTTTATGAAGGGATTTTTTTTGATGCAAAATAATATAGAATTACTTTCTCCTGTTGGAGATTTTGATTGTTTAAGAGCTGCTGTTCAAAATGGTGCTGATTGCGTTTATTTTGGTGGCTCTAGTTTTAATGCACGAGCTCAGGCTACTAATTTTGATGAAAACAGTCTAGTAGAAGCTATAAGATATGCAAAACTTAGAAATGTTAAAGTTAATTTTACTTTGAATATTCTTCTTAAAGATGAAGAGCTTGAAGATGCTAAAAAGTTAGCTAAAACAGTATATGAAGCTGGTGCTGACGCAATTATTGTTCAGGACCTTGGTTTTGCTAAATATATAATTGATACATATCCTGATATGGACATTCATGCAAGTACACAAATGACTGTTCATAATCTTCAAGGTGCTTTACAATTACAGCAATATGGTTTTAAACGTGTCGTTCTTTCTCGTGAGCTTTCTTTACATGATATCGAATATATTTGCAATAATAGTAATATTGAAATTGAGACTTTTGTTCACGGTGCATTATGTATATCATATTCAGGTCAATGCTTATTTTCTAGTATGATTGGAGCAAGGTCTGGAAATCGTGGCAAATGTGCTCAGCCATGCAGACTTCCCTATTCTCTTATTGAAAAGCATTCTGATTCTTCTAATGTAATTGATAAAGGATATTTACTTAGCCCTCGTGACTTATGTAGTTTGGAATACATTCCTTCTCTTATAAAAGCCGGTGTTACTAGTTTTAAAATTGAAGGTAGAATGAAGACTCCTGAATATGTTGCTACTGTTACACGTATTTATAGAAAATATATTGACCTTGCTTTATCTGATAAGCCTTATAAAATCGATGATTCTGATATTAAAGATCTTATGCAAGTATTTAATAGAGGTGGCTTTTCTCATGGCAATTTCGATGATGAAGCTAATACATCTTATGTATTTAAAGAAAAGCAAAATAACATGGGATTATATATTGGAAATATATCTAAATATCAACCTAATCGTGGTTTAATTACTTTTAAAACTTCTGAGTCTATTGAAATTGGTGATAATATATGTGTTGAGAAAGAGGATCATAAATATACTATTTCTGAACTTATGATTGATAAGTCTAATGTCAAAAAAGCCAATTCTGGTAGTATTGTTACTGTTGGAAGATTAAAAGGAAAGATTAACCCTGGTGACAAGGTTTATAAGTTAAGTAATTCTAGCAATAATAAAGCTATTTATGATTTTATTAATAAGGAAAATATTAAAATTCCACTTTCATGTGTTGTTACTGTAAAAAAAGGATTTCCATTATCAATGGAAGTTACTTCACTTGATAATGAAAATGGTTCTTATTTTTCAATGTCGGCTAAGCATTCTATTGATTTATGCCCAGTTGATGCTATTAGCAATCCTATAACTGCTAATCGAATTGCTGAACAAATCAATAAAACTTCTGATACGCCTTTTAGCTTTAAGAGCATAAAGATTATATTAGATGAGAATTGCTATATTCCTAAAATTTCTGCTATAAATCAACTTCGTAGAGATTGTTTATATTCTCTTACTAGCCAAGCAATTAGTAGGTTTGAAAGAAAAGATAATTCTTCTGATATTATTGAAGAGGATTCTTCTGCTAATTCTAAGCCTTATAGCTTTCCTAAGGTTGCATTATTGCTTAATGAATTGAATTGTGATTTTGATTATTCAAGTTTAGATAATGTTGATATGATTTATGTACCACTTATGTATTTTAAGAACAAAAATTATGCTGATATTATACATAATTTAAGTTCAAAAGGTTCTATTTATATATACTTACCAACTATTATTAAGGATAATTACAGAAATATTTTACTTAATGATATGGATTTAATTATTAAGTCTTTTGATGTTAAAGGTATTGTATGTAGCAATATTGCATATTTTGAATTGGTTGATACATATAAAGGTAGCCTTGATATTGTAGCAAATTATACAATGAATGTTTATAATCATTTGACTGCTAATTTCCTTAATAAATCTGGTATTTCTCGAGTTACTATTTCTCCTGAACTTGATTTAGAACATATTAAAGAATTAGCATCTCTGGATATGCATACTGAACTTATGGTTTATGGTAATGTGCCTGTTATGAATTCTGGTTACTGTTTACTTGGACATTCTAATAAGTGTTATCCATCATGTTCTATGCTCTGCAGAAATACTATTAATGGATACAAATATTATTTACGTGATAGACTTGGATATGATTTCAGAATTATTCCTGATAATCTTCAAACTATAACAACTATTTATAATAGCAAAACATTGTCTATTCCATTTTCTGATATTTATATTGATTGTGCTAGAATTAGTATATTAGATGAAAATATTGATGAAATTAATACTATAATTAATGCAGTTCGCAATGGCGAAATTTTTTCTGGAAAGAATTTTACATACGGAAATTTATATAAATCTGTATAAATAAAAAAATAGTTAATGAATAATATCATTAACTATTTTTATTTAATATTTAAGCTTTTGCAGCTTTTTTTGTTGCAGTTTTCTTTTCAGCATTTACTTCCTTTTTTTCTAATTCTGGATATACGCTGATTTTCTTTTTATCTCTGCCTAGTCTTTCAACTTTCATTATACCAGTAACTTTTGCATATAAAGTGTCATCGCTTCCAATTCCAACATTTGTTCCAGGATGCATTTTTGTTCCTCTTTGTCTGAATAGAATGTTTCCTGCTTGAACTAATTGTCCGTCAGCTCTCTTTATACCAAGTCTTTTTGACTCACTGTCTCTTCCGTTATCGGTACTTCCTTGACCTTTATGATGTGCCATTTGTTCTCACCTTCCTTTTTCTACTTATTTTATTATAAGTTTACATTATTCAGCTTTGATTGATTTAATCTCAACTTTAGTATATGGTTGTCTATGTCCTTGTGTTCTTCTGTAGTTTTTCTTAGCTTTGTATTTGTAAACGATTATCTTTGGTCCTTTACCTTGAGCTACTACAGTTCCTTCAACTTTACAACCTTTTACATAAGGAGTTCCAACTTTAACATCTTTTCCATCAGATACTAGAATTACGTTATCAAATGTAACTTTTTTTCCTTCTTCTGCATCTAATTTTTCAAAGAATACTACATCTCCTTCAGATACTTTGTATTGTTTTCCACAACTTTCAATTATTGCGTACACAGTCTTGTGCACCTCCTCCGATTCATACTCGCTAAGCATAAATGCAAGGTATCCATATTAAATGGAATTTAGTTACCCGACTTAGGCGGTCTACAGTTATTAATTATACAACATCTTTAGGCTGATTGTCAACCTTTTTGCTGTAATTTTAGTGATTATCCTCTTCAAATATTGCTTTGAATTCTTGTTCACTTATTTTTTCTTTTTCTAGTAGCATGTGTGCAACTATGTCTAATTTATCTCTGTGAGCTTTTAATATTTCTTGAGCTTGTTGATATGCATTTTCTAATATTCTCTTTACTTCTGCTCCAATCTTATCTTCCATATTGTTTCCTAGAAGTTGTAATTGGTATGGATCTCTTTCGAGATTCATTGACATTGGGCCTACATTTTCGCTCATTCCATATACTGTTACCATATTTCTTGCGATTTTCATTGCGACTTCAAGATCATTGCTTGCTCCAGTTGATATATCATTTAAAGCAATCTTTTCTCCTGCTCTTCCACCTAATAGAGAAATTAATTTTTCTTCCATTTCAGTTTTTGAGATAAAGAATTTATCTTCGTTTGTTTTGTACATTGTGTATCCACCAGCTACACCTCTTGGTATAATTGATACTTCTTTTACGCTGTCTTGTGTCTTAAGATATTTACTTACAACAGCATGTCCTGCTTCGTGATATGCTGTTAGTTCTTTATCTTTCTCAGATACAACTTTATCTTTTTTCTCTAATCCTACTGTTATTTTCTTTACAGCATCATCTACGTCTTTATTAGTTATTTCTTTGTTATTTCTTTTTGCAGCAAGTATTGCCGCTTCATTTATTATGTTAGCTAACTCTGCTCCACTAAATCCTGCTGTGTCTCCAGCTAATGATTTGAAATCTAAGTCTTTTGCTATTTTTTTATTTTTTGAATGAATTTTTAATATTTCTTCTCTATCATGTATGTCTGGAAGTCCTATTGTAACTGTTCTATCAAATCTTCCTGGACGTAATAATGCTTCGTCTAGCATTTCTGGTCTATTTGTTGCTGCTATTACTATTACTGAGCCATCTGTTTCGAATCCATCCATTTCAACAAGTAACTGATTTAATGTTTGATTGTTTTCTGCATCTGCTCCATTATTGCTTTCTCTTCTTGAGCCTATAGCATCTATTTCATCTATAAATATTATACATGGTGATAGCTTTTGTGCTTTTTCAAATAATTTTCTTACTCTTGAAGCTCCCAAACCTGCAAACATTTCTATAAATTCTGACCCACTCATTGATATAAATGGTACTTTTGCTTCTCCAGCTATTGCTTTTGCTATAAGAGTTTTTCCTGTCCCTGGTTTACCACAAAGTAATACTCCTTTAGGTACTTTGGCTCCCATTTTAGTATATTTTTTAGGATCTTTTAAGAAATCTATTATTTCATATACTTCTTCTTTTTCTTCTTTAAGTCCTGCTACATCTTTAAATGTAATTCTATCTTCTGATACATTTGCGTCATATACTTTTCCTTTATCTCCAAGTCCTTGCATTTGAAATAATACTATGAATAGTGCAAGCATTATTAACATTGGTAATGAATTATATATATATTCAAATATTTTTAAGAACACGTTTTGAGAATTTTGAATTAGTTCAATTTTACTTCCATCTTCTACTTTCTTTTGAATTAGCTCAATAAAAGCTTGTGTATTTGGTACTATTGCTCTTTTTGAATTTTTCTTTTCTTCTTTTTTCTGCTCTTCTGTTTGTTCACTGTTTTCTATTTCTTTGCCTTCTTGTTCTAGTGCTAATTCTTCTTCACTTTTGTATATAACTTTTACAGAAGTACTACCTGTTGTCATTTCTATTTTTTTTATTTTTCCATTAGAAATGTCTTTTATTAATTGTGTGTATGCTACTTCTTTATCTTCTGACTCTGATTTTTGTTTACTTATACTATATCCAGCAATTATTATTACTGCTATTAAAAGAACTATATTTATTATTATAAGTATTCTTTTTTTCTTTTTGTTATTATTTTTTTTCTTGTCTTTTTCTTGTTCTTTTTCAGCTGACATTTTATTGCTTGCCTCCTTCCTTTATATTAGCTTGTGGTTCCGGCTTATTTTCAGGTTCTTTATCCTTTTTCTCTTTTTGTTTTTCTTTCTCTTCTCCATTATCCTCTGGAACTTCGTTTTCATTAATTTGTTGTTTTTCTAAATTTTGTATTTGAATTGTTGCTTTTATTAGTTGTTTCTTTTTTATCATATCTGATCTCATTATTAGTAACACTGCTATGATGTATATATATTCGATAATCATATACATAACTTGGAAATACTCCATTGTAAATCCTGTTAGTAATAATGCTATTGTATACAATGTTCTTAAGAAATGTGGTAGCGTAAATGTTGATATTACAATATTAACACATTGTCCATAACTTAAATTTAATTTAAATATTTTGCATATTAGTATTACCATTATTGTTAGAGATATGATTACTAATATATCTCCTGTTAGCACCACTATTAGCATTGCTATTGCAAGCATTCCAAAAATATTTAATAATATTTGTTTTTTGTTGTTTGTTATATATTCTGAAATTGTATCTTTATCTATCTTGTCTAAGCCTAATTGTTCTCGTATTTCGCTATATTTTTGTTCATATTGCATACTTCCATATTGGGCATAGATGCTGTCTTTTAAGCACAATATTATTGTTCCATCATAAGTTCTTATTTCATCTTCATAGCTATCTTTGCTTTCAGAAGTACTATCAAATATGCACTTTATTTTAGTTTCATTACTTGTTCCATTTGTTTCTAATACATACTTTTCATCGCCATCAATTTTTAATTCATTTTCTATTTCAAAATCTGGCAATTTGTCTTTTGCGTACTTACTTACTTGCTCAATCATTGAATTTGCTTTATAAGTTATTATTGTGCTTATTATTACTGCAAATATTATTTCTAATGTTATAAAATATAGTATTGCTCTTGAGAATTTTTCTTCTATTAATTTGTAATACTTGTCCAAGTCTTTTATACACATAATGAATCTTTTAAAAAGTGGTATTTTTTCTTTTACATTTTCCATTGTTTTTTCCTATACTAATTATTTAAGTTTTTAGTGGATGTACCTATAAACCTATATTTTTTCTATTTGTACTCCATTTTTTGTGTCTTTTATTAAATATCCCTTTTTGCGTATTTCATCTCTTATTTTATCAGCCATTTCCCAGTTTTTTTCAGATTTGGCTTGACTTCTTTTTTGTATTAATTCTCTTATTTCATCTGGAATTTCTACTTCATTTGATTTCTCTAAATATTCCTTTGCATTTATTAAATCAAGCCCTAATACTTCGTCAAATTTCAATAAAATATTTGCAAATTTGGCTGATTTTTTCTCACTTCTAATTATTTCCCATACTATTCCTATTGCTGTCAAGGTACGTTGATTCGTAGGTGCCTCTGTGCCTGCGACAGGCAAAAAAGACGCACAAAAAGTTACATATAGAAATCAAGTTTTTTATCAGCTTAAATGTTAAGAAGTGTAAAAAGGATGATATTTCTTAAACTACTTTAAGGTAATGGCAGATAATGCATCGAAAGAGGGGAGATTGGTGTGGGAATAAACCTGATTTTCGGAAGTTGAAGATATTTTTGATTGCAAAATGCCATGTGCTTGCCTGATAATAGGTCGTAAGAGTCGGAATGCTTGCCTATATGGGTGGTGATTTTGTACATTTTGCCATCGCGTAAAGTTAAAATACGCAAAAAATATGCGGTTGGGGTGGCGGCGTACGTGCGCAGCGTGCAGTTCTGCGATTCGCTGGATTTTGCAACACCCTCATGCCATTTCAATGACTGTCAAAGTGCATCTATTGCGGTTCGTGTCCATATCCCTTTCGGGAAAGGAGACGATCAAAATGAACAAGAAAGTGCGCCATGGAGCCATGCCAATTGTTAAAAAAGCAAAATGCGCCTATTTTCTTATACCATCTTAAGATATTGGCATATTTTCGAGTATTGGCCACTTAAATATAAATAGGTGTAATGTTTTGCCGATATGGCTCAATAATTTTTAATCATATTTCCAGCCGCTAAGCTGGTTTTGATACAGGTTGTTCAGATGTGCGCCCGGAGTTGCCCGGTTTTTGCGCATTTTGCCACTGAAAAACATTATGATGCAAAAAATATCGGTACCTTCCGGCCATGGTCCCATTTTGTCTCCGCCGACGAAAAAATTTGTGCCGTGTGCGGAAAAGTATTACTTTTGTGGCACGAATCATTTCGTCTCCTCGCTCTGGCCTGGGCCGGAACGAGCACCCGGAAACACAATCTGAACAGAATAACGAATGAAAAAACTATTCTTATCCTTGCCGGCAGCGCTGCTGCTGTGCGCCGCCCAGGCGCTTGCCGTGCCGGCCAATCCCGAGCCCGGCAGGCTGCTCCAACCCGACGGCACCGTCGTCACCGCCCGTCTGCATGGCGACGAGTTCCACAACTTCCTCACCACAGCCGACGGCTACACCCTGCTCCAGGACGCCGACGGGGTGTGGCGCTACGCCGAGCTCTCTGCCGACGGCTCCCTCGTGCCCGGCGCGGTCGCCGCACGCGACGCCGCCTCCCGCACCGATGCTGACCGCGAATACCTCGCCACCATCTCCACGTGGCTCCAGCCGGGGCCGACCCCGGCCCAGAAGCAGCTCCGCACTCTCAGCTCTCAGCTCTCGGCTCCCGGCTCCCCACGCGGACTCTACGACTACAAGAAGTTCAAGGGCCTCGTGCTGCTGGTGCAGTACAAGGACCGCTCCTTCACCGAGCCCGACTACAAGTCCATAGTCACCGACATCATCAACAAGCACGACTACACCGGCTTCACCCCCTCCGGCTCCACGGCCAGGCAGGTATACACCGGCTCCGTGCGTGACTATTTCTTCGACAACTCCCACGGCCTGTTCAGCCCCTCGTTCGATGTCTACGGCCCCGTCACCGTCAACCGCACCCAGTACGACATGCAGCAGACGGCCAACGCCCGCTCCATCATCGACGAGGCATGCTCCAAGCTCGACTCCGAGATCGATTTCTCGCAGTATGACACCGACGGCGACGGCACCGTCGACATGTTCTACGTCATCTTCGCAGGCTTCGGCTCCAACAACACCGGCAATGACTCCCGCCTCGTGTGGCCGCATGCCTCCACCATGCCCGCCAACCGCTACGACGGCGTCAGGCTGGGCCGCTACGCCTGCTCCACGGAGCTCTACGGCACCTGGATGTTCAGCTGCATCGACGGCATCGGCACCATCTGCCACGAGTTCAGCCACGTGCTCGGCCTCATGGACGAGTACGACACCGACTACTCCTCGGGCGGCGGCCAGAGCGTGGACCCCGGCGAATGGTCCGTGATGGCCGGAGGCTCCTACCTCAACAAGGCCCGCACCCCCGTGGGATACTCCATGATGCAGCGCTACCAGAGCGGCTTCGCCGTGCCCAAGGTGATCTCCGGCCCCGGCACCTGGACGCTCGGCGACATCGACGCCTCCAACGCAGGCTACCGCATCAACATCAGAAACATTCTTTTTTATGCGAAGTTCGGTGATTCTCGCCCGAATATATTTCTCATCCTGCATATTCAAATACCTCCGTTTTTATTATTTTACC
>OGYL01001870.1_pt1 | contig 15565 bp, 17 predicted proteins | sample 1576541 | NCBI WGS metagenome assembly OGYL01 (sample SAMEA3541551, study PRJEB24748) | human gut metagenome | biome: human gut; feature: human-associated habitat; material: faeces | place: China | collected 2012 | reverse complement strand
TTAAATCGTGTGCATTTACAGTGTCCATTCGGATTACTGTGCCTGAGCCAATAGCTTGGAACTTCCACAGTTCGTCCGCAGTTTCGGCACTTGCATTTCCACCTTGTTTCGTTTCCTTTAATCCACCTATTCTTGACAGGACCAAGTACAAGGAGGTTTCCAAACTTTGCTCCGGTAAGATCATATTTCATTTGACGAGCTATACAGCCACAGGATTTTGTGTGACCGCTACGGAAACGACAGTTCCATTTTGCAAACGCCTGCTTTGGCGTATTTTAAAAAGTCCTCCGGGCAAATCAATTCTCCGCAGGTGGACATGCCGATTGCATATTGTTTCATGTCTTAACCCCCTTCTGCATTATAAAATAATATTTGTGTCCGTTTGTTCAAGTGTCCCCAGCATTTCGTCCAAATTCTCAAACTCTAATCTGAGTACAATCACTTCTCCTGCCAGCTTGTTCACCGGAATTTCCATTACATGAAGATATTCCGCCTCTGCTCCGCCGGCAAAAAAATAAAAGGGCATGTAGGCAAGCTCACAGTTTAATTCCTGCCCATTGTTCAGCACCACCGCACTTTTGGGAAGAACGCTGATGGGCTTTAGCGCAAGCCCGTCCGACTCGGCCGGCGCAGGCAGATGAATATACAAAAAGTTATCTTTTTTCGTCACTGTAACATCGTTAATCGCCTGGTTAATCCCAACGTCAACCAGCTTCGCTCCGAAATAGCTTTCCGAAACACGGCGAAACCAGCTTCCAACCTGTTTGAGGGTTTCTTCCGTTTGTTTTGGCAAATAACCCCGTGCATCAGGGCCAACGTTTAACAAATAGTTTCCGCCTTTGCACATTACCGCGTCAATGGCGCATTCTAAAAACAGGTGGGACAAATAGTCCTCATTTGTGCGAAAGCCCCAGCTCTCCCTGCCTACGGACTGGCAGGCCTCGGTAAGCCCTGAAAAGGATTTGTTCTTCGGCACTTCCCGCTCCGGCGTGCTGTAGTCCCCGGCTGAATACCCACGGTCGTTAATCAAAATGCCGGGCATAAGCTTTCTTACATACTCGTTCACCGACTCGTCTTGATGAACCGGCGGAATGTCCCAAAACAGTGCGGAAATCTCCCCGTATCTGCCGCCTAACAACTCCGTCATCTGGTCTTTTATGTAATTTTTATAGGCTTCCTCGTCCGGCGTGTCACCCGCATTCGGCTCTGCCAGCTGGTGGTCGCCGCCGTAGTTGACCGAATATGGGCAGTTCCAGTCGGGCACGGAATAATAAATTCCAAGCTTTAACCCATATTTTTTACAGCTTTTTGCTACCTCGGCTAAGATATCTTTCCCATAGGGGGTATGCATCACGTTATAATCCGAAAATTTAGTATCCCACATACAAAACCCGTCGTGGTGCTTTGCGGTGAACACAACATACTGCATCCCCGCCTCCTTTGCCAAAGACAGCCACTGGTCGGGGCTATAGCCCTCGGGGTTAAATTGGTCTTTATATTTTATATACTCCTGCTTTGAAATTCCCCTTCTCCACTGCTCCTGCTCGTGCCAGCCGCCCACAGAATAAATTCCCCAGTGGACAAAAAGGCCGAACCGCTCGTCTTGAAACAGCATGGCGCACTTCCTTTCTGTTTTTTACGAAACAAGTATATCACAACCGTTCCTTTTTTTCAATAAAAAAAGCGCGGGCTTTTTCGCCCGCGCATATCGCTCTTTTATTCTTCGTCTACTTCTTCGATGTGGCCTAAATAGTCTTCTAATTCACTTTTAATAACCGTGACCCTGGGGCCGTAAATTACCTGAATTCCGTTGCCCTTTTTAATGATGCCCGAGGCGCCTGTGGCACGCAGCGCAGCGTCATTTACCTTGTCCGGCTCTTTCACCGTAATTCTCAGCCTGGTGGCGCAGCAGTCAATGTCTGAAAGGTTGTTCTTGCCGCCCAGACCCTCTAAAATATTTGCTGCGCGAACGCTTTTCTCTTCTTTCTCCTCCGCTTTGCCGCCCTTTTCCTTTTTGGCGTTATAATCTTTTCTGGTATAGAGCTTGGTTTCCTCGTCAAGCTCCTCGCGGCCCGGCGTTTTGTAATTAAACTTGCGAATCATGAATCCAAACAGGAAGTAGTAGATAATAAAATATACAATCCCCACAATCACAATATAAATCCAGTTTGTCTTTGCGTTGCCGGGCAGAATACCAAACAGCAAAAGGTCGATAAATCCGCCGGAAAATGTCATGCCCACCGCCACGTTAAACACATGCATCAGCATAAACGAAAGCCCGGCCAAAATACAGTGCACCACATACAGCAGCGGCGCTACAAACAGAAATGTGAACTCAAGCGGTTCGGTAATACCTGTCAAAAACGAGGTCAGCGCCGCGCCGAACAAAAGGCCGCCCGCCGCTTTCCGTTTGTCTTTCCGTGCGCACTGGTACATTGCCAGCGCGGCGCCGGGAAGACCGAACATCATAAATGGGAACTTACCGGTCATAAACCGGCAGGCGTCCACGCTGAACCGCGTGGTGTTGGGCGATGCAAGCTGCGCAAAAAAGATGTTCTGCGCACCGGCAATGTTCGCCCCGTCAATCATCATGGTGCCGCCGAGTCCCGTCTGCCAGAACGGCAGATAGAACACGTGATGCAGGCCGAACGGAATTAAGGCACGCTCAATGATACCGTAAATCCACGTTCCGGCATATCCGCTTTTTGTTACCAAGTCTCCTAGTGCGTAAATCCATTTCTGGATGACCGGCCAGAGGAAGAACATTACCACGCCGACTAAAATGTAAACAATGGTGGAAATAATGGGGATAAACCTTGTACCTCCAAAAAACGAAATGGCGTTTGGCAGCTCAATTTTATAAAACCTGTTGTGCAGCCAGGCTACGCCCAAACCAACAATAATACCGCCGAACACGCCCATTTCTAAAGACTCAAGCCCCAAAACGCTGCCCGTCGCGCCCTCCTGAAGCGTATCAATCCGTCCGGTTAGGGTTAACAGCGTGGCAATGGTCATGTGCATAACCAAAAACGCCACTGCTGCAGAAAGGGTTGCAATTTCCTTTTCCTGCTTTGCCATTCCTAAGGCTACGCCCATGGCAAAAATCAGCGGCAGATTGCCAAAGATAACGTTCCCCGTTGCCGCCATAATGGAGAGAATGATGTTTAAAACCGTTCCCTCGCCCAAAAGCCATCCTAAATTGTAAAGCTCAATCGTCGTTGGGTTGGAAAACGACGAACCAATGCCCAATAACAGTCCCGCCACAGGCAGAAGCGCAATTGGGAACATGAACGAGCGCCCGACTCTCTGCAATACGCCGAAAGCGCCCCCGTTACCAGATTTGCTCATAATAAATCTCTCCTTATATTTTCTTATAGGTAAACAGCACATCTTTTCCCGCGTGCATGGTTCCTGAATTGGTTTTCACAACTTCCGTCTTTTCCGGTTCTGTCAGCAGCACCGGCGTTTCAAGGGGAAGGCCGTGTTTCTTTAACAGTTCTAAGTCCACCTGGGCAATTTTGTCCCCGGCCTTTACATGGTCGCCGTCAGACACAAAAACAGAAAAACCCTCGCCCTTTAAATTCACTGTGTTCACGCCAATGTGCAGCAATAGGTCTGTGCCATCGTCGGTTGTAATGCAAAAAGCGTGCTTTGTGTCAGTTACGTCTGCCACCACCCCGTCAACAGGGCTAAATACCTCGCCGCCGTCAGGCAAAACAGCCGCGCCGTCGCCCAGCATTTTTTCGGCAAACGCCTCGTCCGGCACGTCGGACAGTGCCGTAGCCACGCCGTTCATTGGGGCATAAACCGGAATTTCTTTATTCTTTTTTAAAGCGCCAAACATTGTTTCTCCTCCTGTTTTTATTAAAGGTTTTCACGAAAATAAGCAGACAGTTTATCCGCCGCGGCTTTCTCGCCCTCGCCGGATACCTCAACCGTAACCGTGTCGCCGCACTTAACAGCAAGCGCCATCAGCGTGAATATTTTTTTTAAGTCGGCGGTTTTGCCGTCTTTTTTCATCACAACCGCGCAGGGCATCTCCCGCGCCAGCTTTACCAGCGCCCCGGCAGGCCGGGCATGAATTCCCGTTTCGTCTTGAATGGTATAGGAAAACTGCGTCATAATTTTGTTTCTTCCTTTTAAAATGGTATTCTTGTAAATATTATGTACGCCCCGTTTTTCTTTTATACGGCTTGTCCGCACTTTTTCTTGACGGTGTTTGCAAAATGTAGTATAATTTTTTTGTAAAAAAATTTTTAAATCCCATTTTATTGGAGGTTTTTTCATTGGAACATGAATTGGTAATCGTATTAGACTTCGGAGGACAGTATAACCAGCTTATCGCCCGCCGGGTGAGGGAATGCGGCGTTTACTGTGAAATTTTGCCGTATAAAACAAAGCTCAGCGAGCTTGCCGCAAAAAAACCGAAGGGCATTATTTTAACAGGCGGGCCCAACAGCGTTTACGACGAAACATCCCCCACCTATTCAAAGGAGCTGTTTTCCTTAGGCGTTCCGGTTCTGGGTATTTGCTACGGCTGCCAGCTCATGGCGCACCTTTTGGGCGGAACAGTTTCCCACGCGGAAACGCGGGAATATGGCAAAACAGATTTAACACTTTTAAACAGCCCTCTCTTTACTGGCATTGAGAAAAACACCTCATGCTGGATGAGCCATACGGACTATATCGAGAAAATTCCTGAAGGCTTTTCGGTCTGTGCAAAAACCAACGGCTGCCCTGTCGCGGCAATGGAAAACCGGGACAGAAAGCTCTACGGCGTTCAATTCCATCCCGAAGTGCTGCACACTCCTCGGGGCACAAAAATGTTCAAAAACTTTTTAATGGAGGTTTGCCATCTGTCAGGCGACTGGACTATGTCGGGCTACGCAAAAGAGGCAATTGCCTCCTTAAGAGAAAAAATCGGCGGTAAAAAAGTGCTGTGCGCCCTGTCCGGCGGCGTGGACTCCTCTGTTGCCGCAGTTTTAATTCACAAGGCGGTAGGCAAACAGCTTACCTGCATTTTTGTCGACCACGGCCTGCTGCGCAAAAACGAGGGCGACGAGGTGGAGGAAATTTTCCGCCGCCAGTACGACATTAATTTAATTCGCGTGAACGCCCAGGACAGATTTTTGAATAAGCTTGCCGGCGTTACAGAGCCGGAAATGAAGAGAAAAATAATCGGTGAGGAATTCATCCGCATATTTGAAGATGAGGCCCAAAAAATCGGTTCTGTGGACTTTTTGGTTCAGGGCACCATCTACCCGGACGTGGTGGAAAGCGGTGCAGGCGACGCGGCGGTGATTAAAAGCCACCACAACGTTGGTGCACTGCCTGACGTGGTGGATTTTAAAGAAATTATTGAACCCTTAAGAAGCCTGTTTAAAGACGAGGTGCGAAAGCTAGGCTTAGAACTTGGCATACCCGATCATCTTGTGTGGCGTCAGCCTTTCCCGGGGCCGGGCCTTGCAGTGCGCATTATCGGCGATATTACGAAAGAAAAGGTATCCATTTTACAGGATGCTGACTTAATTTTCCGTGAGGAAATTGCAAAAGCTGGCTTAGACCGGGATATTCACCAATATTTTGCCGTGCTCACCAACATGCGCAGTGTGGGGGTTATGGGCGACGGCAGAACGTATGACTACACCCTGGCGCTCCGCGGCGTAACCACCCAAGACTTTATGACAGCTGACTGGGCAAGAATTCCTTATGATGTTTTAGAAAAGGTTTCCAGCAGGATTATTAATGAGGTAAAAAGCATTAACCGCATTGTTTACGACATTACCAGCAAACCCCCGGCAACGATTGAGTGGGAATAGTGGGTGGTGTTTTACAAGTTTTTATAAAATCCCGTAAACCCTTGTAAATTCAAGGTTTTTGACGATTTTGATTTTTGTATCTTTTTATATTGTAGTACAAATTTTCATAGTTTTTAAAAATTTTTGTACTACAAAGTGTACTACAAAACGAGTAATATTTGCCCACCAAAACGAAAATAAAACGCTTGCTAAAATACACGGCAAGCGTTTTATTTTTCCGTTTTAATTTACTTGTGAAAGACTTAAATAATTTGAATTGTTTCCAAGCTGTGCGAATGAATTTCCGACAACGTCCATAGCGGCGGCGCGGCGTTCCGCGAAACTATGCGCGTAATGCTTGCTTATAATTTCTATGGTATCGCCCGCGAGAGCGGCAACATTTACCACGTCAAGCCCATTTGAAATTAGGAGAGATACAAAACTGTGCCGTAATGAATGGGCGTGAAGCCCGCGCGGTAATTCTTTTCTTGCATTTAAAATGCGTTTTACTGTTTTGTTGGGTGTTGCTTTATCCATTAACCCGCCTGTTAAGTTAGGGCATACAAGCCCGTTATCTTTCCATGCAGAGCCGAGAGCGCGGGCGCGTTCGTCTAATATCGTTTTATGATTTAATAAAATATCCCGTAATATCGGAGAAAGCGGAAGTTTGCGCCGAGAGCGTTTTGTTTTCAAATCCGTTAAGGCTAAACCGTTAAAGGTTTCACCGACATTTTTTTCAATGCTTACAATGTTATTATTAAAGTCAATATCAATCCAGCGAAGCCCCCGCGCTTCACCGCTCCGTAAGCCGAGCATTAACATGAGCGAGAGAGCAACACGGATTGAATTATCAATATCAACTTCATTTAGTCCGTCAAGGAATATCGGAATAGTTATATTATCAAGATATGCGGGTATATCTTTTTCGCCTATGCGGGGCTTTGTTGCATTTATAACAGGATTTTGAAGCAATACGCCATTTTTCACACAAACAGTAAACAAGGCGGAAAGTGTATATGTAATTTTTGATACATATTCTGCTGACAGCGGTTTAACATCAATTTTTTGTTCAAATGCCGTGAGAAGTGGCATACCGTAATATTTTGCGACCTTTTGGGCTGTTTCTTTGCTACAGTTTTTGCCGTTTCTGACACGGATAAAAGTGTTATCCTCATTGATACCAATTTCCCGTGCGACAAGGTTAAACCCGCCCGCTGTTCTGGCGGGTTTTCTTTCGTGCATTAGTTCTATAAATTCCGGTTTTGCGGCGTATTTTGCACGGCCGCCCCCGCCGCCTTTTTCCAGCAGTTCAGCCAGCAATTTTGTAATAACAGGAGATGTAATTTCTTGTAATTTAAATTTTCCAAGCCGTGGGATAAGGTAATGTTCAAATATGAATTTATCCGCAAGCTGTGTGCTTTCCCGTATGTTTAGTTTGCGTATTTCCAAAAACCATGTAACCGCTTGTTCAAAGGTGCTTTTATCGTTAATTGTGCCGTTTTTCATCATGCCGCACTCTACTTTTTGCCGGAATGTGTCAATCGCCTTTTGCAGTTCGCTTTGCAGTTTCTTTTTGCCTGTTTCGGTAGGGCGATAGTATTCGCTGTAGCGTTTGCCGTGTATCATGCAAGTTAAGCGATAAAGCCCCGGACGATTGCCGACAATAGAAACGCCCGCGGGCAATCCGTTATTCGTTTGTTTTGGCATTTAACTGTTCATCCTTTCTGTTATACAAATAGAAATTAATATCATCTAAAATGTCGTCAAACCAATCTTCCGCAATCATTTGTGATATTTTATATTCTCTTTCATTTTCGTAATTGTTTTCCGCTTTATACTTTTTGTAACACTCAAAATATTTAAATATTTTTTCTGATAAAACCATTAAGCTCGGTTCGCTCTCCAATATCATATTTAATAAAAATATTATTATCTCTGTATCTAATGCTTTTGAATTATGCAAACTTTTTAATACCTTGATAGATTTTGTATTTAATCCTGTTAAATCTGAAAAGCACCTATCTTCCACATTTAAACTGTCAGAATTTGAAAATCCTAACATATAATCACTTGATACTCTGAAAATTTCACATATTTTTTTGAATTTTTCTAAATTGGGCGAAGCACTACCGTCCATATATGTTGATATAGCTTGACGTGTTACGCCTAATTCTCCTGCAAGTTCAGCTTGTTTTGTTTTTGTGTCGTACATAAGATTTCTAAATCTTTCTGCAAATATTCCGTCATAACCTTTTAATTCTTTTGCGTTTGATTTTTCCATATGTCTTACTCCTTCCGCAAATTATACTTGCTTTTTGATATTTTTATTAATTTCATCTTGACAATTTTATTATACAGGATTATAATTCATTTGTCAAGAATAATTTTGATTTTTGGCAAGAAGGCAAATTAAATTTAAAATATCGTATGAAAGGAGGATTGAAAATGGATAACATTCCCGTTCCTACCATGCTGACAATACGGGAGACTAGTGAGAAAGCGGGGCTACCCGAACATTACCTAAGACGACTTTGCTTAACTAACGCTATATGCTACAAAAAGGCAGGCAACAAATACCTTATAAACTGGGAAAAGTTTATAGAGTACCTAAACAGCAGCGACGGTTAAGCACTTAAAAATAGGCAAGCTGTAAATCAGCGTTGCGGAAAAAAGAAGCTTTCAAAGAGAGGAGGTGTTTTCAATAGGATTGCAGATACAAAATAGAGACCTAAGAGTATTCTCTGAACTTTCCCGCTGGCGTTTCCTTACGTCAAAACAGGTAAGACAGCTTTGCGGCTTCAAAGGTCAGAGGTCATGCGACCGCAGACTTGCCAAACTGATTGAAGCAAATTACATTACAAGGAAACATTATATCTATGGCATACCAAGAATTTATGCGGTCACGCCGAAAGCCTTTAGAACTTTTTCGTTAGCGTTCTTTACCCCGCACATACGAACTGAACAGATACCTCATGACATCGCCACTATCAACACGGCGATATACTTAATTTGCCATGAGGGTATAGACAGCGCAAGCATTACAACCGAGCGCGAATTAAAACACAAAGCAGGGTTTTCAAATCCGAAGCATATGCCGGACTTTATCTATGAAAAAGACGGCAAGACCTATTGTGTCGAGGTTGAATTGACAGAGAAAGCAAAAGCCACATTGGAAAAGAACATCAAGGTAAACTACATGGCTTATGACGTTGTAAGATATTTTGCTCCGGCAAAATCAAAAGTTGCTGAAAATGTCAGGCGTATAGGTCAAAAATACGGGGTTGAAATTGTACCCATAGAAGGAGTGATGGAATATGTCAGAAACATCTAATACAAACGATAAAAGCCAAATATCAGTAGTCGAAATGCTGATATTTGCGGGAGCGGCGATTGCCGCCGCTCCCTTAATAGTACCATGTGTCGCATACATGGCGTTAGTCTTAAAAACGAACAGGAAAGAAAAATTCGTGCTATACTCGTGCATTGGTATCATTGCATTGTTATGTACGAAAATAGGACTATTTTTAGAAGAAACGGCGCATATTGCCGTTACGCTCATAAAAGGATTGTTAAAGCACGAGTTTGTCATATCTGCATACGGGCATTACAGTATTACAAGTTGGGTTTTATTGGCGGCGTTTTCTTTTGCAGTTGCGTCTTATGCCGTCAAGCGTATTAGATACAATCGCACATTGGAAGAAGTAGGCGTTAGCTCATTAGAGCGGAAATATCAAGAAAATGGAGGAAAATTATATGAAAGCTACTGTTAAAGATGGTATTTTGTTAGGGTACAATAGGTTGCGTAAAGCAATTTATTGTTTACGCAACGCTAGGCATTGCATGATAAGCGGGACAACGGGCGCAGGAAAAACCTTTGCAATATTTAGATTTATTATCTATGCAATTGTTAATTGTATTGGCTTACTAATAGTAGACGGTAAAGGCGATATAGGAAAAGGCTCAATTTTAGAATTTGTTTCAGCATTTTGTAAAAAACATAATAGACAGCTATATGTGATTGACATGAATGACCCGTCGCATTCTGCAAAATATAACCCTCTAAAGGACGCGAATGAAACCGTAGCCAAAGATATGTTAATCAACATGACAGAGTGGAGTGAACCCCATTATCGCGCAAATGCCGAGCGATATTTACAAAGGCTAATCAAGCTAATGAAATTAGCCGAAATTCCACTATCTTTTCATTCCGTTATTCAGAATATGTCAAGAGAACGCTTTGAAAGTTTATCGGCGACATTGCAAAAAAACGGTGTAATCTCAAAGGAAGTTTACTTAGAGGATTTACAGCTTAGCAAGACAAGCGGGGCGATTGCCGAGCAAGCGGCGGCAAGGTACGCTACAATAGCCGAAAGTGAGATAGGACAAATTTTCGCCGCAGATGGAATAGACATTTATACGGCAGTACAATCGGGCACAGTAATACTATTCATACTCAACCCTTTGACATATCCGGAGACATCAAAAGCAATGGGGCGTTTGATTTTAATTGACGCGAAAAAAGCAGTCAGTAAGTTGTTCAAACAAGATAAGCGCAGCTTTTTTGTGTTCGACGAGGCTGGGAGTTACGCTTCGCCTGTTCTAACGGATTTAATCAATAAAAGTAGAAGCGCAGGGGTTACTAATGTTGTTGCGGTACAGTCCTTGTCAGATTTAGAAGCGGCGGCAGGCGAAGCATTTAAAAACCAGATTTTGGAAAATTGTAACAACTATATCGTGCTACGTCAGAATAGCTATTCCAGCGCGGAACAATGGGCAAAGACGATAGGGACAAAGGAAAAAATGGAAATGACTTTCCAAACAAATCAATCAGAGGCAACGGGGCTGGGGTCAGCCAAAAGGACGCGCAGTTTTATTTGTCATCCTGATACCGTCAAGAGTTTCAGCACAGGAGAGGGCATATTCGTAAGCCGCGATACCGGAGAATGTGAACGTATCAAAATTGCAAAACCTATAATTTAAAAAGGAGATGTTTTATCATGAAAAATAATAAAATAAACCGGAGCAATCACACTTTCGTTATTAATATTGCGTTATTGGTATTGATTTTAATAACAGCATGGCCTGTATTGCCTATGACTATGGCAATAATCATATTAAATCCTGTAGCAGAAAAATTTGTTACAAAATATTGTTGTTATGAGAGCGATGAAGAAGTTAAAAAGTATGATAATGCAACAACTTTATTCTTTACCGGTTCTGTGTTTACAATAGTAATTTTGGTAGGACTTTTTGCTTTAGTACATATAAAGCCTTTGCAGGAAGATGTAACGCTAATGACAGACCAATTACTGTATGTTTTCAAAGGTTGCTTGAATAACATAATAAGCGGCAACATTTTAGAAAATTTCAAGCTATGCCTTACACCTTGCAATGTTTTGTGGAGCATATACATGAGCCTTTCTTTCTTTGTGTCTGCATACTTCTTTTACAGGTTTGAGAAAAATGGAATAAAAAGTAGTAATGATGTAATGCAGAATGTTGATAGTGAAACAGAATGTCGATAAAAACATTTTTAGGAGTGATATTTATGTTTGAAGAGATAAAACTGGTTATGCAAGAGTTGAAGCGGGAATTTACGCCAAGCGGTACAAGTTGGTGGCATGTCTTGTTTATTCGTCCGCGAGTGCTTATATTTTTAGTTATCAATTATTTGTTTTTTTGGTACAAAGCTGATTTTCCGATGGGGTTTAATATTGCATTCCTTTTGGAATATATAATCGTTATTGCGTTGTGTTTGTCAGGCGTTGCAGAGTGGTTATTCAGAAAATTTGAAGATATACGGCACGTTGCAACATTAACAGAAAAGGAGCGGTTGACAGAATTATTTAACAGCGTGAAAGAGCGGGCAATGAAATACAGTAGAATGATAGACGAAAAAACAAAGCTGTATATTGCAGACAGTATGACGATAAACGCCTTTTCAATCGGCAGACATACAATAGTCATAACACGGGGGTTAATGGCAGCTATGAATGACGAAGAATTAGAAGCCGTTATCGCTCATGAAATGGCGCATATTATGAACGGAGATACGCAAGTCGGTATATTGATTACGGTTGCGTCTAATGTCTATATTTGGTGCATATTGTTAGCAACTAAGCTGTTACATTTCATTGAAACTATGGCGGGCGGCAATTCCTTTATTGGTAGTTTGTTTTCCTTTGTACGCAATATTTTAGAGGTTGCGCTTAAATATGTAACGCTTGCCATAAACATTTTAGTTTCGTCAGGCAGTCGCAAAGCAGAATACAAAGCCGACAAATTGGCGTTTGAATTGGGGTACGGCGAAGCGTTGTTATCAGCTTTATACAATCTTTATAATATAGAAATCTCTAACAATAAAAAGTTGATTGACCGTATGCAAGCTACCCACCCAAAAATCGCCCTTAGAATTGAAGCGTTAGAAAAAATGTGCTATCAGGAATACGAAGCCGAAGAATTTTTTGAAAATGGGTTTTGCACGGCAGAGTTAAATTAGCGGTACTTTTCAAACAGGCGGGGGCGTTCCCCGTCTGTTTTCTTTTGTAAATTCCGTGTGAATGCTTGCATTATTTTAAAATATGGCATATAATTTGAGTAGAAAATATTTACTGTTGCAAGAGCGCGTAAAAGCTGTTTTAACGCCGTTTGTTACTTTAGGAATGAAACTGTATTACTATGTATCAAAACAGCCGTTAAAACGCATTTTAGAGAGTAATATTTTAGGGGGTAAATTATGAATTATGAAAATATTATAACAAGCACATTATCGCAACGGGGGTTATTGGCATATTAACAAACCGTTAGCGCGTACAATACGGTTTAAATACCGCCGTTCTGCTTATGCAGTTAATAAGCGAATATAATTATTATAAAGGCAAGGAAACCTTGACAGAGGACGGATTTTTCTATTCTACTGTTGAACATTTAGAAAATGAGACGTGTCTATCAGGGCATGAACAAAGAAAAGCTATCAGCGTATTAACAGAATTAAGCGTTTTAAAAGTAGTATCAAAGGGTATTCCGGCAAAAAGGCATTTTAAAATCAATTTTGAGGGTATTGCAAGGTTATTTGATAAAATCGCGAAAGAGAAAACAGCCCGAAAAGCCCGAAATTCCAAGTTATTAAAAAATTTAACAACAAGCAATGAAGAAATTGAACCGCAAGCGGACGAAAATTTTAACACAAATAATAAAATATATAAAATAAATATAAATGAGACGGACGGACTTGAAGAAGAATATAAAAGACTTGAAATCGCCTTGACAGAGGAATATATACAAATCTTGTCGCAAGATGTGTATAGAAGATTTTTACTAATGCGTGAAGCTGTAAAATGTTTGTTTTATTCGCCGCATAAATATAAATTAAAGTATCTTACTGCAAAAAAACTTGTTGCTTTATATGATAAATATATGGAATTTGAAGAAAAAACGCCGATTGCAGAACCCGTACAGTATTTCAAAAAGATGTTGCTTGAATATTTGGATAGTGAAATAATCGTTTAATTTTGTATGCCTTTTCATGAAAACAGTCATAATATATATTGACAAAATCCATAAAAGGCGATAAAATATATGTGTAGGAATATATCTAAAAACAAACGATTGAAAGGAGATGTTGACATGAATACAACTGTTAATAATTTAGATTATGCTTTAGCGGAGCTTATAAAAAATAATAAAGAAAAAATCAAGTCAATCACTCCGAAAAATCCAGCGATTGGCAAAAATGACGAGTGGCGAAATGAGGAAGAGCAAGACTAAAACCACGTTTGATACAAATACGCGCAAGACTGTAATATCAATGATATTGCGGTCTTTTTTGTATTGATTTTTTTGGATTTTTGTGGTATACTATAATAGCCACATAAATTCAATAAATGACTTTTCAGTTGCACAATGAAAGTGTGTATTTTTATTTTGGTAAAAATGCATGCTCTTTTCTGCATACTTTCGTTATGTTCTGAAAAGTATAAAAGAATTTGTGTGGCAACAAATCAGAGCCATGCATTTTTCAGGTGTGTAGCTCTGACGAGTTGCACACCTTTTTTAATTTATGGAAAACTTTAAGGGGGTTACAAATTTCCGCATGAAAGCGTGTGCGCGAAAATACCTAAAAAAGGAGCGAATGAAAATGAAGAAAAGGATAGTATTTGCAACAGTAATTGCTATGTTTCTTTCATATCAAAGTGTATCGGCACAGGATTTTTTTATTACCGATATAAACGCAGAATACCACACGGCATTGACTTCTGACGGATATGTTTTTCAAGCGAAAGACCTTTCAAAAAGTGAAAAGAGTCTCATAAAAGAGGGTGTTGCCGCATTGACAAACGAAAAAGATGTATTTCTGATGAAAGACGGAAGCGTAGACTTTAAGGGGAAATTTATTACGGGGTTGAATGTTGAAGAAATTGTTTATATTTATGACGACGCATTCCGTAACAAAAAGCAGATAGTATATAGAGATAAGGCTAGCGCAATGCATATTTATGATTGTGAAAATGAGCAGGATTCGCAAATAATAGAAAATGTTTCCGAAGCAAAGGTTTTAAGAGGTGATTTGTACATAAAAACTAATTCGAATGAACTATATTATTACTCTAAGGAAAATCTACAATTTGTAGCTTCTGATGTTTGTGATTATACCGCTTATCATTATCTGAAAAACAATGGCGATTTATATTATTTTAACCCAAACAATAAAATGTCAACATTGATTATGCACGAGGTAGATATTTGGCAAGGCATTCCAGTTGGACAGGAAGACAGAGAGGAAATTGTGGTCTACCAAAATGGGTGGTTTAGAATTTTAAATAAAGATAAATGTATTGCGGAATATACAGCTCCGCGCGGTGTAAATGATATTTTAAAATGTAGAAGCGATATTTTATATATAGGCAAAGATAACCTCCTCTATTTTTTAGATATCCACAGTTATTATGGCTACTTTGAAACAGGAAAAGAACGGGAGTTTTGTCTTTCTGATACAATTCATTTTAGCCGTTTGTATTACGCTAATATGTTAGTAGCACTTGATGTCAATAATAATCTATATACAATTCATCAAAAAGAGTATAAGACATCATCAGGAAGTAATTATACTGGTATTTATGAAAATATTAATGTGTATCTGGGGAAATCGATTGCAAATGCTGTTCTCAATAAATCAGACTATAGTAGTAGTATTTTGATTACCACTCAAAACGGAGTTTGTTACTCGTTGGAGAATGGAGAATTATTATATAATACCTTTAATAATAAAAATATAAATTTACTGGTAAATAAAAAATCAATAACGTTATCTGCTCCGATACAAATGGTAGAAGGCAGAACTATGTATCCACTAAGAGAATGCTTTAACGCTATGGGAGCTTCTGTCCAGTGGGACGGCGAAAGGCAAGTGGCAACAGGTGAAGTGTCAGGAATAAAAATAGAATTTCCTATTGGGAAAAATGAATATTACATTAACGGTGTTCGTCATGAAATGGACGCGGCGGCATACGTTGATGAAAGCATAGGCAGGACATATATTCCTATTCGATATGCGGCAGAGGGCTTGGGCTTTACTGTTGACTGGATTGCGGGCGATTTAGAAAACACAATAGACATTCACAAATAAACCTGTTCCAACGCCATGTTACAAGGGTGTTCTAACCAAGAAAGAATACATAAAAAATGTATAGTTACACTCTGCACACTCTCTAATCTACGGTATAAGGACGTTTGCAGAAAGAGCGGGCTCACGGCTAAGACTATATCTT
>OGYL01001869.1_pt1 | contig 15571 bp, 28 predicted proteins | sample 1576541 | NCBI WGS metagenome assembly OGYL01 (sample SAMEA3541551, study PRJEB24748) | human gut metagenome | biome: human gut; feature: human-associated habitat; material: faeces | place: China | collected 2012 | reverse complement strand
CTGTACTTTATTCAAAAAATATCATTTTAAGGCTTGACTTTTAATAGTTAGTCTTTCGTTCATCTCAATTTTTTTCTGAATGGTGTCTATGTCGATAATACCATTTTCAATGGCAAAATTCAACAATTCACTTTTAGAAAGATTTTCCGTTTAAATCACCTTCCAATCTCTTTACTTTTTGCTTTATATCAAAGATACGCCTTTCTACTGTTCTTAGCGGAATACAAATTTTCATTGATATTTCTTTTGGTATAAATCCACGGGCAAGAAGAGAAAATATTTCCTCTTCCTGCTCCGTAAAATTGGCGTTTTCAATAATTACTTCAAGCTCTGGCTTAGTCAGTTTTGAAAACTTCATAAGCCAATATCCTCCAATATTTTATTCCTCTCCCTGCCAGATCTTCGGTGTCCCGTCTGCATTGAGCATAACGGTACATCCGGTACCATTCCGCTGATACACCAGATACATGACGCCTGTGTCTTTGTCCGCATAGATACCGTAATCCCGCCAACCTTCTACCAATACCATCGTATTATCCTGCCCTGCGCTGACGTTTGCCATGTCACTGCATCCGGCGATCAAGAGTGTTGCTGTTAAAATTGCTGCTAAAATTTTCTTTTTCATAACTGCTCCTTTTCTCTGCTCTCTTCTTCCTCGATTGCCTTATAAAACTCGCTCGCTTTAATTTCTGTCATAAAGTCGAGTAGCTTTACTTCTACATTCTCCGCCGAACCATATAAAACATCGCCGATCATAAAGCACCTTGTGCTATATTTCCCACAAAATCTCATTCCGTAGCAGAAGTAATCCGGTTTTTTCGGCGTTGGGATCGTCTTCGCAATCTCAAGCCAATCCTTGGTAATTTGACAGTTTGCTCTGAAACGTCTAACACCGTTTTCGTAATATAATTTATTTTTTGTAAACATACCCTGAAATTTCTGCAAATCATTTTCAGTTGGAATAATTATTACCGCTCTATCGTCTGGAATATATTGCGTCGACTCAATCCCGTGTTCCTCCGAAAATTTCTTAAATGCCTGCGCATTCGCTTTTACATCTTTCTGATACTGTACATATTCTTTATAAAAATCACTGTCTTTGTTAATTGTAAAAAATTTCTCCATCTATTTATCCTCTCTTTCCGCCCCGCCGCATTACTGCTGGCTGGGGCTATAGCCGATTTGCTCTACTCCATCAGGTCAATCCACCAATATAGCCAGGCGAAAGCCACATAAGTTCTTTTCTTAATGGCATACTTCTTTGGCACGATTATCACTGTCGGTAATATTGTAAAGACACTCTTTTCCCAGTTTACTTTCATTTTTATTCCTCCGTTCTAGGCAAACCGGAGCTGTCCGGTCTGCTCTGCTTTAATCTTCATATTTGGTGTCCGCTCCGCCACGCATAACTCTGGCAAATTCGCTCTGACTAATGCCGCAGGGATTGGTGGACATACTGCGTTACCGCATCGCCGCACCTGCTCGCTTCTCGGGTATGTCTTCCCTGTATAATCATGGTCAATGATGTAGTCGTCCGGGAATCCCTGACATCCATATAGTTCCCGTGGCTCAAGCATTCGCAAGCCGATGTCCACTATCTGATAATCCGTCCCATTGATGGTCACCAAGCCGAAGCGATCTCTTGATGTTACTGTATCAAGCGGTTCCTTAATGTCCTGACCTGTTCCTTGTCCATAATATTTAATCAGAAATGCTCTGACCTCGCCAAAATGTCCGGCTGATGTTGTGATTGTATGTAGTGGCTCTCTTTCGTCCTGTCCGATTCCAGACTTATAGAACTTACTCAAAAATGATGTGACCAGTCCATATCTGTTCGATCCGTCCACCGTCATTATAGGGTCTTCAATCGTCTGTCCCCGAACTTCTCCCTGTGCCGTCTCAGAATGATACTGGATAAGCGTAGGGCTGATAAGACAATGTTCATTCTTACTTACAATCGTTGTGAGCGGTGACCGCACGTCCTTGCTCCGGTCTGCTGTAAAACCAGTCTGACCAATCTGCACCATGTACGGCTCACACAGATAATGCTTTCCGCTCCCCACAATAGTCGGCAATGGCTTTTCGATGTCGTGAACTCTAGGCGCCTGTCCTTTCCTCTCCCCGTACCCAATAGGAACAATAAATGGTTCTGGATTATCGAGTACAAACTTTTTCAGTCCTCGTGCTATTCTCTCCATCGTCTTCGGTGCCAGTGGGCGTACCGCCCGGATCCCGTATTTCTCTTTGATTTCCTCGGACGTATCAAAAATGGACGGACATGGAAGAGAAAAGTCAAGCTGCGTGTATGCTCCCACATACGGTTTCAGCAGCCCAGCCTTGACCTCGTCACTGTCTGCCGGTGCGTGTGTCGGCTCTGGCCAGACTATCGGCTTACCATCACACCGCGCGATCATGAAGAATCGTTTGCGCATGGTCGGCGCTCCATAATCAGCCGCAACCAACTCCCGGAACTCTACCTCATAGCCTAAATCTGTGAGTTGCTGAACAAACTTCCGAAATGTTTCGCCCTGTTTGCTCTTGATCGGATGGTGCCGCCGCCCAAGAGGTCCCCAAGTTTTAAATTCCTCCACATTCTCCAGCATGATGACCCTCGGTCGCACCAGCCCCGCCCATCGGCAGGCTACCCACGCAAGACCTCTGATGTTCTTATCCTTGGGCTTGCCGCCCTTTGCCTTACTGAAATGCTTGCAGTCCGGCGAGAACCAGGCAAGTGCTACCGGATGCCCGTTGCACGCTTTGACCGGATCAACCGCCCACACGTTTTCACAGTAGTGCTTTGTATTCGGATGATTCGCTTTGTGCATCTTAATGGCTTCCGGATCATGGTTAATAGCTATATCAACACTGTAGCCGGTAGCCAGTTCTATCCCGGTGGATGCACCGCCACCTCCGGCGAAATTGTCAACGATCAGTTCTCCGTTAATCATGGCATCACCTCCGGCATAAAATCAAACAATGTCGGCTCGTCCACTTCATTCTCCGCAGCCTGCAGATATCCAACACCATCGCGGAAGTAATCTGGATTCAATTCGCATCCTTTACCATTCCGGTGCATCTTAACCGCTGTCATTGGAACTGTCATAAGACCACCAAACGGATCATAGACCGTATCATCCTCATTGCTATATCTGTTGATGATTCTCTCCACGATATCCAACTGTAACGGGCATACGTGCATCTGAGCGCGTCTGCGGCTCTGCGTGGTGTTAAGGGTACGCATCCGATTGATATCATCCCACACTTCCAACTGATTCCACGATCCCGGTGCAACAACCATAAATGTTGCCGGGAGCTTTCCGTCCTTATCCAGATCTTCCGCAAGTTTCACATGTTCCTCATAGTTATATACACTGCCGCGGCTGTACTCCCTGTACACCTGCTGTAAGCTGTCAACTGGGAAATCCTTTAATTCCTCTTTGCTAACCAAACGATCTCCGGATGATCTCCAATATCCGTGTGCATCAATCTGCCACTGCGCGCGCGTATAATCCTCTTTCGATTTTTTCACCGGCTCATCCGCGTATGCCGTAGATCTGTCGGTCGGCAGTTTTCGGAATAACAGAATATATTCCGGACATCCCACGCCCATCTTGGATCCGTCTTTGCACTGCTCCGTCCATCCAAGTCGGTATGTCTGGTTATTTTCCCGGACCACATCAGTCACGACCGTAATCATGCCGAAATACTGAAATCCATGTTTCATGTAGTGCTCAATGCACAGCGCATGAAATGGTTCGATTGTTGGCATTCCGGTGCCGGTCGCATTTCCGAACAGCACACGATCCTTTACATGAATCGCTGCCACTCTCCCAGGTCGTAATACCCGGAGCAGTTCCGGTGTAAGGAAGTCCATCTGTTCAAAGAATCTCTCTGTGTTCTGGTTATGTCCGAAATCGTTATAATTGGCACTGTACTCGTAATGGTTTCCGAATGGGATTGAGGTATGTATCAGATCAATGCTGTTACTTTCCATTACTCGGGTTTCCTCTACGCAATCCCCATATACCGCTTCATAATGGTTTCCTCTTACTGTTCTTTCTTCTCTGCTACCTTCCACACCCATCTTCCTTTCCAATCGATCCGCTTTATTTGCGGAATTAAGTCCATACTTTTTCACAATCTCGATCATTTTTGAAACCATGTGATTGTGATTCTTCCATTTTTCTAACAAAGCATCTTTGATCTGCCGCTCATTTTCCATGTAGATGATGTCGATCACGACCGGCTCTTTCTGTAAAAATCTGTAACACCGGTGCACCGCCTGAATAAAATCGTTGAATTCATAATCAATTCCAAGAAATATCTCGCGGTGGCAGTACCTCTGAAAATTACATCCGGATCCCGATAATGATTTCTTTGTAGCGAACAGCTTTGTCCGGCCATTCGAGAAATCAATAACCCTCTGCTCGCGCAGGTCATAATCCATAGATCCGTAGATGTCTACTGCATCCGGCAGCGCTTTCTTGATTGCATGCCGTTCATTCTCCAAATCGTGCCACAAAAGAAAATGATCATTCGGTGACGCTTCAACGATGCGTTTCATCTCCTGCACGCGTTTGTCAATGCTATCTCTCTTGACAGCTGCCGCCTCTTTCAATCCCTCTGCTGCTTCTTGGAATAATTGCATCTGTCCGTCTTTATCTGCGGTATCTCCGTAATGCACCGGCAATTCATGCCATCTCACGTCAAGCGATGGTAAATCATATCCCTCATCTGAATAATCAGAATTGAGATCTGAAGGCTTCGTAATAAAAAGCGCCCAGCTACTTACCCACATCCAAAATTCATCTTCCATGTTCGGATACAATGTCAAATTATTTGCTTTAGTGCTGTCACGCTGGAAGAACCTCGTCAATGCCTGGCCGGTGTCCATCACTTCCAGATATCCGGCATAATGGATCAGTTCCTTATACTTGTTCGGAGATGGTGTAGCCGTGGCTACCAGCTTATATGGAACGTTTTTAAATTTATCTAAAAACGTCTGATAAGTTTTACTTCCGAAACTTCTTAAAACACTGGCTTCGTCAAGTGATGTTGCTGCAAAGTAATCTGGCCGAATGTCTCCATCCCGGACACGCTCATAATTCGTCAGCACAATCTGGCTTGTGCTCTGCTCCACTTCTTCCATTGTCCGGCAATACTCTGGCTTCTCATATTCAAGCACTTCCACCGCGTCATGCGTGAACTCCTGCTTTACTCCAAGCGGTAATACGATCAACGCACGACCGCCGCTATATTCTGCTGCCAAGTGGCAGAACTCAATCTCCTGCACGGTCTTTCCGAGTCCGAAACTTTCAAACAATGCACGCCTGCCGCCTTTCAGCGCCCACACCACCGCATCCCTCTGATGCGGCTTTAATACCTTATTTACTTTTTCTGGATCCACAACGAACCCGCTTTCCGTTGCAAGTTCAATCTTGGATTCTAAAAATTCTTTGTATGTCATTTTTCAAAAGGAGACCGCATATGCATCACTCTGGCCAAAGTCTCGGCTCCTTTCCCTAAACTATTTCTTTAATTTTTCCGATATGTAATTTAAAATCAGATCACATACAAGTTCACGTGCCAAATCTGTAACCACGCTAATAATTAAGGCTTTCATCATATCTTTTTCCTCCCGTAAAAGTGACATGTTTTGATTGCATCCACTTTTAATATGTCAGAAGCCCCTAAAAATTTTTTTCGGTACAGATTTGTTTCTTATCATCAATCGCGCTTTACACTATTTTTTCTTACCTCTCTTGGTCTTGAACTTATAAACATCGTTTCTCTGCCGGCTTACCGCACTCCGGTAGCCGTTCAGCTTACTCGCTCTGCTCTTTCCCATGTGCACCTCCCTCTATGGCATCTAAGCATCCGTTCCACCCTGCATCGAACCTTCCATTGTCACAATGCTCTGGATGATCTGATTTCTCTGGCAACTCCCGGAGCGGGCACCAGTCCGGCTTTGCTCCGTCTGGTACAAGTTTCCCTGTCGCACAGCACAGATATTCGTCATCATTCTCTGTCTCATAGCACAATGTGCATTTCTGGCACACCTGTTCAGGCATATCCATAATCAAAATCGCTTTAGCCATACCTCACACTCCTTCCGGCTTTTCACACCGCTCAAATTCGATAACCCAAACCCACGGATTCGCATCCCAACCGTAGCGGTCAATGTCGGATTTCTTGATGGTTGATTCCCACAGCCAAGCAAATTGCTCCTTTGCAATCCCGTACTCTGGGTCTACTTCTGTTCTATAATTTTTTTCACCGTATCCGATATCATCATAGAAAAGGTTTCCAACACCTTCGCTTTCTGCCCCCTTTGGTGTTATATCCTGCAGCCGCTCTACTCTCACATTCGTAACCTTAAGCCAGATACGCGCGGCTTCTTTTGGCATGTGGATTGATGGACGCCATTTCATCTCGATTTCTTTTCCGCCCCTGTAAAACTTTTCCGTATCGGGGTAATTTGCACGGTATATATACCATTCTAATCCTTTATGCCATGTTTCCCGGACATACAGGATATCGCCCGGCTCGCAAGGCAACTTAAAAAATTTCTCTCCATACCCATCTGCAAATGTACCTCTACACGATATGTACCCTTTAGGTGTAAAAGCGGTATACCCCCCATACTGCATCATCAGGAATATAGCCTTTTACACTTCTTCTCGTTGCACCTTTTCTTCCCTCCAGAATCGCCCGAACCATTTCGGTATTGAATAAAATTGGCAACACTCTATTCATCCTCTGGCTCCTCCTCGTAGCAACTATACACAATTGTGTTGTCTACATCGCAATCACTGTTATTCCATTCAATATCTTCTAATGCTCTGTCTTTCGCAATCTGAATAGCTTCTGCTTCTGTATCCGCTTCTATGTCATCATAGTCAATCGTAAGCTGTAACCCCACACTTGCATTCCACTTAGCCATCTACTCCACCGCCTTTCACAATCTCGATTGCCTTTTCATAGGCTATAAGCATTCCTAATTCCTTTGGTTTATCATTTACAATATCATCAAGCACCCTATTTACTGGTACAAGGCTTTTCAGCTTTTCCAACTGCTCCACAACCTTGTCCGGGTCGTAGGCGGTTGGCTGCGCGTTAAAAGTATCATGTATGATATCACCTATGGTAACGTATGTATCTATTGCTTCTCCGTCTGATCCATCCTCCATGATGGAACTCAAATTGTTTGCCAAATCTTCATACAGTTTATCTGGATCAATCAGTCCCATCGTTCGCCCTCCTGTTCCATTCTTTAATTACCATATTCAAATCACGACCGTTTGGATAAGATACAACAGGAACTGGGCAATCCGGATTATTACACTTAACCATATACATCATTCCATCGCTGCTCCAATGTTCGATTATGGGTTTCTTGCCACAGAACGGGCATGGTTTAAGTTCTTTCCTCATTCTTCGTCACTCCAATCTAACCTCTGACCACAATTCCCGCAGAAGCCTGTTTTTCTGTCCAGAAATTCAACACCACATTTGCATTTTCCAATACCCCAAACCAATTTTTTACGTGATGGCTTATATGGAATCTGCTTCTCTCTTGCTTCTAACAGGCTTTTGAGCGTAAATCCACACTTTACACATTCGTCCTCGAATTTCATGTATTCTTCCATGTTCTCAGGTGTAATTTTGCGATCAATCATAGATTTGCAGACTGCTACCGATTTCTGGCACTCTTCCTGTGTACCGATTGTGCGGTACTCTTCCACTTCTGCTTCCAGTTCCTCGATGTATTCATCTTTGTGGTCGCAGTTGTGGCAGATCTGTGTAGAAGTGTTTGCAAATTCGTTTTTAATATTAGGGTTGATTACTGATGTGTGCCAGCGCTGCACCTCTTCCAGTGCCTTGATTGCTACTTCACATGACTGAATTTCTTTTTTGCAGTTCTCCAAATTGCTGTAATACTCACCCAGGCTCTTTTTTCTAACCGCAAACACTTTTGGAGAAATCAATAATAATTCAGCTAAAGCTTTTTTTGACTGCTCCATCGCGTTTTGAATAAAAATTTTTGCTTCATTCTCCGTCATAGCTTAATATCCTCCCTCGTTTTCCAACAACCACTCTTTCAGCTGCACATGCGCTCTGGCAAAGCACAGCTCCATGTCACAATCCGATACATTTACGATCACAAGATCTTTTCCGTTCTCCCCGCGCCCGCTTCTGTAAATATAAATTCCCCAATCAGCAACCTTGTTGTATGCAATGCTTAGATGTAACTTATATTTGTATGCAACCTTGTCAAAAAATCTCAAAAAATCACTCATGACTGTTCTCCATTTCTTTTAGCTTGGCTTCGGCTTCCTCTCTGGTAAAGAAAATTACTTCTCCAAAACGATGTGCAAATGTAAAGTCATAGTTTTCAAACCATATTTGCGTAGTAAAATCCGTTCCTTCCATTTTTTCAATCTCGATTTTCAACACCCTATGTTTTGAAATTTTTTTACTTGCCTTATTAACTTTATAAACAATATCTCCCACCTTACACGGCAACCGCAGAAGTAATCCCTGCTCCTCGGCATCCTCATAGTCTTTGAGTTTCCGATATACGGCATCTATTTCCTCGCAATCCGGTTCACATGCCCTTTCCCACAGTTCATCATCAATCCACAATGGATTTCTCTCTGTTAATCTCTCCATGCTATCCCTCACTTTCTGCCCGAAGCCATTTAAGCCATCCTTTTTTATTCCAAGTGCTTCCACCAAGTACGTCTTTCGTCACAGCATCAAACCATTTTGCCAGTTCCTCATCCGTCATGCTCCGGATCCGGTCTGCATTGGTCATGGCTTTATAATGCTCACAGTTGCGCTCCATGTCTAAATGTGGGCTGTCGTTAATCTTCGGACACCACTTACCGACAATTACATCATCTTTATTTGACAGATTATATAAGTTATTGCAGTTCTTACACTTCGGCATCTTTTTTTCTCCCTTCCGTGTCTTTATCTCCAATCTATTTTTTGACCACATACATCGCAAAATGAATACCTGCCTTTATTTCTGTAGATGTCACGTATATGTTTTTTACATGCAGGGCAGTAGAATTCTTTCCGCGCATACCTGGTTGCCACTTTTCTTGGCTGCTGTTTCATTTTTGTGTCCCTGCATATCTGCAATGCTTTCACAGCTTTTGTTAAAGCTTGGAGCATATCTCTATTATCTTTTTGGGCTTCTATAGCTTTTTCCAATATTTCTATGGCATCATTTATCGACATTCATTTTCCCTGCTCCCTTCCGCACCGCAGCTGATACGGCACCTCTCTGAATCTCTTAAGCGCGTCGCCGCTATAGTTGCGCATTTTTTCTTTCATACCTTTATCTCACTTTCACATCAGTGTCATTTCTGCGAATTTTAAAATCCAACCCACACTCTTCTTTCAAGATCTGTATCTGATCTTCCCATGTAGCATAATCATCCATGATGCATTCTGCCTTTTTATTGAAGCGATCAACAAATCTCTGTATGCGGCTTTTACCAAAGTCAAACTCATCGTGCAAAACCATTGCAGACAAAATCGTTACCGTGTCTATGGTATTTAATTTAATCTTGCTAACGCATTCATCTATTGCATTCTTGGGTAGCGCAAGTGGTAATTTTGTTGCGCCGCGAAAGCGGCACTCTTCTTCCAGAGAGTCAATTCCCTTCTCCTTTGCAATTCGCAGAGCATATGCCATTCCCTCTCGCCTAAGTTCTTCATCTTTATTTCTCATGAATCAGTTCTCCTTTCTTTTCATCTCAATCGAATCGAGTTCCAAAAAGGACTGTGCATATATCTTTGAATCCATTTTCACGATCAGAAATTTGACCATCCAATTCATCGAGCCTATTAAGCAATGCTTTCTGGTATTCTTTTTCTGTAAAATCCGTATTGCGTTTTCTTCCCCTTGTTTTTATTGGAAGTTTTACATTTTCTCCGTTTTCCAATAAAATCCCAATAATTTTGTGCCTTGGGACGTCGTTTAGTTCCGCAAGAATCTCCAACTGTTCACCTTTATGCTTTGCATGTCGGTACCTGTTGCAAATTTCGCATTCGCCCATCTCCATCATTTCTTATCACGCCCTTCCATAACATTTGTTTCCGCCAAAGTTTTTTCTAATTCATCATAGTCATAAGATCTCTGATGAAAGTTATTAAATTTGTTTTTTGATCTTGTGTTGCTTTCTTTCTCCTGCTTCTCCCAACTCCTTAATGCGGCTTTCCAGTCGGTTATTATTTCTCCATTACGTTTCCAACCTATTGATTTGTAGTAATCAATAAATGATTCTGCGCTAACACCATTCTTCCTCTTACGGCAATAATCAGCCACTTCCGCCAATGACGGTATGCACGCTTCCACTTCTTTCCCCGGCGAGCTTCCTGCGCTTCTTATTGCATTCACTCCGGAAAAATTTTTTGAAGCATCAAATGTGTATGCGCCATTTCTTTTCGTATAAAGCATTGATTTTTCTTCTGCATAATTGGTTGGCTTATAACGGTCTTTTTGAATGCAGTTATGTAATTTCCAATGTTTTATGACAATAACATTAGATCCTGGAAAAGTAAGAACATAATGTTTGTCAATGAGAATTTGCAAGTCTTCCTTTGAAGCCTGGCACTCTCTTACTGTTTTATTGGCGCAGTCAACAAAACCGTCGTCATCTGCCCGTATGCATAAATGAAAAAACAACCCCTGCGCTGTGAGCGGCATGTCAAGAAAAGCATCTGACGTCACTAAATCTATGCGAAACATCCGCTTACTTGCCATAATATCTCCTTCAAGTTCCAAAAAATTATCACTTTTCTGTTTTCAAAAGCTCAATGACACGCGATCCTGCATCTTCCGGTCTGCAAAAAACAAATTCCACGCCGTACTTAAGCTGCATTGTCAGCATTGCTTTTCCAAGGACTTCCCCGCTTGTTGGCGGTGCCTTTGGAAGAGGTACATTCAACCACTTTCCAATACCATGCATGTACTTTATCTTGTTGTATCTCTCAAGCCTTGGATTGTGCCAATGAAAAACGTCTTCAATAGTTTTTATTCCATCCATGTTCTCAACCAAAACATACAGTGCTATATTGTTGTTCTGCGCCAAAATACACTCGTCTCGGAACCTTGGATGCTGTTTTCCGCAGACGTTTCCCGTAATCTCCTGCATGTCCTTCTTAGTATCTACAGCAACCTTGTAGCTTCCAATAAAGTCCATCTTCTTAACTTCCATCTTTCTTGCTGACTTTCGTCTTATAACGTCAAGAACGGTTTCTTCCGCGATAACATAATCTCCAACTGGAAGAGGTGCTCGTAGCACCTCTATGTCATTACTATCAAAATAGCGATTCTTAAGTATGTGCTGACCCTCTTTCTGTCCTTTGTCCTCGATCAATAACATACATATCTCCCTTCCATTGATTTATCCGAGTCATTTTTAAGTAAAAGGTAACTCTTCATCAATTCCATCCGGAATATTCATAAAACCATCCGAATCTGTCATAGGCTGCGGTTTGTAACTTCCGTTGTCCTGCGAAGCCTGTTTGCTCTCTGCAAATTCACAGCTTTCGATCAAACACTCATTGGTGTACACCTTATTACCGTCTTTGTTGGTGTAACTTCCGGTCTGCCAGCTTCCTTCAATTACAAGCTTTGTTCCCTTTTTGCAATATTTTTCAAGAAACTCTGCTCTTTTACCAAACGCAAGACAATTGATAAAATCTGCCGTTGGCTGTCCATCCTGCTTAAATTTCCGGTCAACCGCCAGAGTAATTCTACCGATAGCTGTTGACTTCTCGCCCTGCGACCATCTTACTTCCGGGTCTTTGGTGCATCTTCCCATTAAAATCACTTTATTCATTCACTTATTCCTCGCTTCCTTAAAACGGGTAAAGGTTCATATCGACCTCTAATCCACGTTCCGCCACGTAAACATCTGATCCATATTTAACTGTTTCTTCTGTCTTTTGTTTGAATAATGCCGAATCTGCTGATTTATCTGATAAGTGAATTAGAACAACATTTCGCAATGCCGGATTATCGTTAGTAGAAATAAATTTAAGCGCCGTTGGCAGGCTCATGTGACCTCTTAATCTGTGCTCGTAATTTGGCTCTTCTCGGTTCACAAACTGCATATCGTAGTTGGCTTCCACCATGATGTGATTAATGTCCTTAAATCGCCATTTGACGTATTCTGTGTCTGTTGCATACACAAGGCTTCCCATATCTGGATGCGTAATGTAAAACCCAACGCACGGACACTCTGAACCGTCTCCGTTGTTATGTAGCCATCTTCCAGATTTATCACGGTTTTCAAATGCTCTTATGTCAAAATTTCCTTTTCTAAAACGCATTTCAGAATCTTTTATCGGCTGTCTGCATGGTTCAAAAACAGGAATGCCAGCTTGCACATATTGTAAGCTATAAAGACTATGGTCAGTATGGAAATGGGTAGTAATCACAGCCTTAATTTTCATCACATTGAAATCCAGTGCTTTCTTGACTTCCATAAAAGGCAACCCGGCTTCGATTATCAAAGCTTCCTTGTCATTCTCCAGCATGTAGCAATTACCGGATGAACCAGAACCTAAAACTTTAAGTCTCATTAAAGAACTCACTCCTCACATCAATAATCTGTCTCGTCTGTCCCAACAATGTCCTATTGTGCTTTGCTCTCTGCTCATTGTCGCAAATGAACTGTTTGCAGATTTCCGGTCGTACCGGATAGATTCTGCATTTCTCACAACTCTTGTCCGTATCAAGAAAAGGGCATGTCATATCATATGGTCGATTCACAGTAGGAAGCAGGTGCCTACACTCTTTGATATGGTTCTTACGGATATATCTGTGAATTGCATCTACTTCCTTTCTGCTCATTGGTAAAAGATTGGAACAGCAGTTACCGCATTGGCTACATTTCCCATCTCTGCAAAAGTTGTAAATGTTATCTTCCATTCCTTTCTGTACGGATTCTAAAAATGATATAACTTCCATATGCTACTCCAATCCTTCATCCGCCGGAAACTCAAATACTCCACTCAAACCCATAGTAAGTTTTTCGTCAATTCCATCTGGCGGTGTCTGCCCCATCTTTACAAGATTATGGCACATATAAGCCATTCTTAATTCTTCCATGGCTTCTTTTGCTTTTTCTTCCGTGGAATATTTAGCAATTTCAACGTCCTCAGTAAGATGTTCCATTAAGTAAATGCTTTTATCATGTCTTGTAATTATTACCTGTTCATACGGCATATCAATCGTGCCGTCCTGGCTAATTACTCTCATATTTTTTCCTGCCTTTCTTCTTTGTTTTCCCCATGCCTTTAATAATTCTGGAAACCGTTCCCTGCGAAATTCCAAGTGCTTCGGATATTTCTCGTTGCTTTTTCCCTTCCACAAAAAACATAATAAAAATACGTTGTTCTCTCGGACTCAATTCCTCAAAAATCTGTTGAGCAAGCATGGAATTAACTGTATTTTCTTCATAATCCTTACGATCTGCTATCATTTCAGCATAAGAAACGCTTTCGCCATTTCCTATATCCACATTATCATCTAATGAAAATGCTGCATTTACTGATTTTTTACTTTTACGGAATTCCATAAGCAGTTCATTTCTCACAATTGGAAAAGCATATGTAGAAAAACATCCTTTTGAAGCATCAAAGGTGTCAATAGCCTTTAGAAGTCCAATGGAACCAATCTGAAACATATCTTCATCAAACGCTGGAATGCCTAAACGTCGCATAACAAAAAAGACAATTCCGTAATTTGTAAGGAACATTTGCTCTTTGGCATACTTCGAACGGCAAGTAATCCATAGGTGCAATGCATCCTGCTTACTCAATTCAGATTTTGGAAAGTTCATTCTATCATCCTACTTCATGAAGTCCGGCAAATCATTGTCATTATCAACAACTTCCGTCTCTACCTTTTCCGGTTTATCTGCCATCTTGGGCTCTTCCACAGTTTCTGCAACTTCCAGATCAACAGGAAAATCCTCTGTGTTTGCGTTTTCAGATATTTCATGCTTAACCTGTTCCTGTAAATCTTCCATCGGATATTCCTTGAAATCGTTGTCCTGCATTTCTTCTTTTGTATAAAGCCCCATCGTCAATTCCGGGCAATTCAGACTTGAGAAGAAAGATGCCGCTCTGTAACGAAGCATTAACTGTGGCATGGTTTTCCACTTACTACCGTTCTTACCAAGCCATCCCTCGGCTTTAGCCATTTCCATGTCCACGTTCATACCCTCAACTCTACGACCATTTTTCGTAGTCCAAGCAAGACACGAATAAGGCTTGCCATCCTTATCTTTGGTTTCCTCGAACTGTAATTCCATGTCGAATTTACCGGAATTATTGATTGCCGCAATCAGAAACTTTGAACTCCAAGACGGTCTACCCTGGATCACATACAGATTCTGCATAACCATCAGTGGGCTTACTCGCAGTCTCTGCGCCTGCTCAATAGCAATCAGACAGTTTGCATCGTTCTTCTGGAATGTTGCCGGAACGATAGTTGAACTCGCCAACGCCTTTGCCATCTGCATAGCCATAATGAAATTATCTGATGTTCCAAAAATTCCAAGGCTATAGTCTGTAACCTTGTTGTTGCTGTGTGCAACCTCTGTCTTTTCCTCTGTCTTTGCTACTGCTGTATTCTCTGCCATAATTATTTTTCCTCGCTTTCTTTCCTTATTGCTTTTTTAAATGCTCCATTTTTAAGAAATTTCAAAACAAGATTGAGTTGCATATTCTTGAAAACCTCTATGTGCTTTGTACTGTGATACCACATTACCCATTCCTGTTTCAAAAGTTCCTCAATGCTTGTAATCTGCTCACCCTCTGCGAATTTTCGCTGACTTAAAAGGTATTCCCTGTGTTTTTGAATGTTCTCACATTTTGCGCACTCTTCGGAAGAATACCTTGAACAATGCTTTCCGTTAAGGTTTATAGACAATGCACAATATCTACATGGATTAACTCTCATCGTCACCACCGCTTTCCTGTTCCTCATATTTCTTCACAACTTCCACCTTATCAGCACCGTAGGTCTCTACCCACTTCATATCCACGGTTTCATCCGTAACTTTCAGCTTTGCGCCTTTGGAATTTAAAACCATGTCTCCGGCTTTTACATCGTCTGATGTAGCAAATATATATGACCGGCTCTGGTTTGGATATTTTGCTTTTATGTAATTCATTCTGATACCTCCGCAATCTCTCCATTTTCAATCGTATACCAAGTATCCGGCTTGATATCGTCACCGTTTACCTGCACCATCTTTGCACCGTTAAGAACCCATGCACTCTGGTTATTTCTGTCATATTCCGGATTATCTTTTGAGCCAGTGTATTCCCAGTCTGCAAAAACAAGAAATGCCCCAAGAACGCCCTTGGCTTTTGATTTGTAACCCCAAGCAACAGCTACTACATCCTTGTCTTCTGCCGAGGATGCTCCCTTGTATCCGGTTGCCGAGGATGCTCCACAGGTGCCGGTTGCCGAGGATGCTCCATAGGTGCCGGTTGCCGAGGATGCTCCCTTGTATCCGGTTGCCGAGGATGCTCC
>OGYL01001857.1_pt1 | contig 15613 bp, 10 predicted proteins | sample 1576541 | NCBI WGS metagenome assembly OGYL01 (sample SAMEA3541551, study PRJEB24748) | human gut metagenome | biome: human gut; feature: human-associated habitat; material: faeces | place: China | collected 2012 | reverse complement strand
GCCGATGTACATGTCGTCGCGGATGCCGATGACGTCGGCCATGAAGGAGATCATGTTGGCCGTTTCCCGGACCGTTTCGCCGTGGGCAATCTGGCTCTTCTTTTCGTCCAGGTCCTGGACCTGCAGGCCTAAGAGATTGCAGGCCGAGGCGAAGGAAAAACGGGTCCGCGTCGAATTATCGCGGAAGATGGAAATGCCTAAGCCGCTTTCAAAAATCTTTGTGGAAATATTGTGTTCCCGCATGAAGCGGAGGGCGTCGACCAGGACCCAGATGGCTTCCAGTTCGTCATCGGTCTTGTCCCAGGTGAGGAAAAAGTCGTTTTCATACATGTCTTTGAAATTGAGGGCATTTAATTTATCGATGTAGTCCTGTAAGGTTTTCATAGGACAGTCTCCTTTTAATCGTTATGGGATGTGATCATTTATCGGTGTATACAGAAGGTAATGCGGCATAGACGGCGGCACAGGTGACGAGGTCCTGTTTCCATGTCTTTTCGTTCGGTGCATGGGCCTGAGCTTCTGCGCCGGGGCCGAAGCCGATGACGGGGATGCTGTTGCGGCCCATGATGGAAACGCCGTTAGTCGAGAAGGTCCATTTATCCGTCAGGGGGCGGGCTTTACGCATGGCTTCCGCTTCGGCAGTGCCGATGCGGCTGTCGCCGAAGAGGGAGGTATAGGCTTCTTCCAGGGCTTTGGTGACTTTGTGGTCTTTCGGGATGACCCATGTCGGGAAGTAACATTCGATGGGATAGGTCAGGCCGGTGTAGCTCGGGCGGGCGTATTCATACATGCTGACTTTGACATCGTCGCCGTACTTCTGGACGCTCGGCAGAGCCCGGATTTCATCGAGGCAGCTCTGCCACGTTTCGCCGGCCGTCATGCGGCGGTCCAGGGAGACGGCACAGGAATCGGCGACGGCGCAGCGGCTCGGCGAGGTATAGAAAATCTGGGAGCACGTGACTGTACCGCGGCCGAGAAAGTTGGCTTCTTCCCATTCGGGATTGTATTTCTTGTCGAGCATCTTGACCAGGCCTTTGATTTCCGTCGTGTCGGCTGCGTCATTTTCGTTGAGGGCCCGCACGTCCTGGAGGATATCGGCCATCTTGTAAATGGCGTTATCACCGCGTTCGGGTGCGCTGCCGTGGCAGGATACACCCTGGACGTCGATGCGGATTTCCATGCGGCCGCGCTGGCCGCGGTAGATGCCGCCGTCTGTCGGTTCCGTGGAGACGACGAATTCCGGACGGACCTTGTCTTCGTTGATGATGTACTGCCAGCAGAGGCCGTCGCAGTCTTCTTCCTGGACCGTACCGGTGACCAGGACGGTGTACTTGTCGGACAGGAGGCCCAGGTCCTTCATGATGCGGGCGCCGTAGACGGCAGAAACGATGCCGCCGAGCTGATCCGACGTGCCGCGGCCGCCGATTTCCGTTTCCGATTCAAAGCCTTCGTAGGGATCGAAATCCCAGTTGGCCTTGTTGCCGATGCCGACGGTGTCGATGTGGGCGTCGAAGCCGATGAGGGTCTTGCCGGTGCCCATGTAGCCCAGGACGTTGCCCATGGGGTCGATTTCCACTTTATCGAAATCGAGTTTGCGCATTTCTTCGGCAATGCGGTCGATATGTTCCTTTTCGCCGCAGCTTTCACCGGGGAATTTAACGATGTCCTGCAGGAAACGGGTCATATCCTGTTCATAGCCTTTGGCGGCTTCTTTGATTTTTTCGTACGGTACTGTCATGAAAATCACTCCTATATCTTATATAATGTTTTACTTATTCAAACCGCGCCAGACGATATTCTTATAGCGTTCCGGGTCCGTGTCGCCTTCTGTCGAGAAGACCAGGACCTGTGAATGGTCGTCGAGGCCGAGTTCAGCGCGCAGGTCCTTACATTCATCGGATAACATGATTGTAGCCAGGGTGCCGAAGGGGACGGCACCGGATTCACCGGATACGATGGGCGCATCTCCTTTGAGGGGCGCTGCCAGCATACGCATACCGCGGACCGTGATGGGGTCATCGGCTGCGATGAAGGTCGTCACATGGTTCTTGAGGATGTCCCAGGAAATCGTGTTCGGTTCGCCGCAGGCCAGGCCGGCCATGATGGTATCCAGGTCACCGCCGACCATGCGGGGCTTGCCGTCACCGGCTGCGGCACCTTTATACAGACAGGCTGCGGCCGATGCTTCGACGACGATGAATTTCGGCGGATTGTCTTTATAGAGGTTGGCGAAGTAACCGACGACGGCACCGGCCAGGGACCCGACACCGGCCTGGACGAAGATGTGCGTCGGCCGTTCGATGCCCCGGGCCTTCAGCTGTTCGCCAGCTTCCATGGCCATCGTGCCATAGCCCTGCATGATCCACGACGGGATTTCTTCATAGCCGTCCCAGGCCGTGTCCTGGACCATGACGCCGTGCGGCGTAGCGGCGGCTTCTTTGGCTGCCTGGCGGACGCAATCGTCGTAATTGAGGTCGAGGATGTCGACGTCGGCGCCGAGTTTCTTGATGTTTTCCAGCCGCGTCTGGGTCGTGCCTTTCGGCATGTGGACGACGGCTTTCTGGCCCAGCTTCTGGGCGGCCCAGGCGACGCCGCGGCCGTGGTTGCCGTCGGTTGCCGTGAAGAAGGTTGCCTGGCCGAATTCCTGGCGGAGCTCATCTGACGTCAGGACGTCATAAGGCATGTCCGATACATCGCGGTGCGTTTCCTTGGCGATGTACTTGGCCATGGAATAGGAACCGCCCAGGACTTTGAAGGCATTGAGGCCGAAGCGGTACGATTCATCTTTGACGAAAATCGAACCGACGCCCAGGTAGCGGGCCATCTGCGTGAGCCGGGTCAGCGGCGTTTCGCTGTATTGCGGGAAACTCTGGTGGAATGTCCGGGCCTTGGCGACTTCGCTGAGGGACATGATCGGCAAATTTTTATCATCTGATTTGGGCAGATGGTTCATAGCCCATTTCATATCTTTCTTCATATCCGTACATCCTAAAGATAAACTGAAAAAAACATTTTAGTAAATCTAAAAGTTTTTGTATACCTAGAGTATAACATGACCTTACAGATTTGCAATAGAAAAGAGCTAAAAATTTGTTAGGTATCTACACTTTTTTTGCAATGACAGAAAGAGAACTGTTACATTTGGGCATAGAAAAAGGGCTTGTCGCATGTGCAACAAGCCCTTTTTTGAGTATTAAGTTTGCAGTTTGTAGTTTTTAGTGAAGGCTTTTAAATTTAAAGTCAGCTTCTACAAACTACAAACTCCGTACTATAAACGATAAAGAGAAAGGAATCTTGCATGATGATAGAAGCCTTCGTGCGATAGCCCCTTAATCTCACTCTTCTCCGCTGTCGATGTAGCTGTACAGGGTATATTTGGAGATGCCGAAGTGTTTGGAGATTTTGTCGCCGGCCTTGGTGATCAGCAGGGCCCCGCGGTCGTTGAGGAATTTGATGGCTTTGATCTTGTCTTCCCGTGTCATGAGGGGGACGGGTTTGCCGACCTGACGCGTCGATTCGTCGATGAGGTCGTTGAGGAGGTCCGTGACATTCTGCGGGATGCGGCTGACCTTATCTTCCTTGGACGTGACCGAGATGAGCGGCTTGATGGCATTTTCGACCATCATCAGTTCGGTAATGTCATAGTTGATGGAGAAGATGCCGATGACTTTTTGCTGTTCATTGCGGATGTAAATGGTCGTCGACTTGAGGATGCGGCCGTCTTTGGTCTTGGTCAGGTAACTCGTATGGTCCTGGAGCTTGTCGGGATCGCTGCGCAGGGCGTCGAGGACGGCCATAGACGGGCCATCGCCTACTTTGCGGTTGGTGACGTGGCCATTTTCGATGGCGACGATGGAATTTTCCTTATAATTATCGCTCAAGTCGTGGATGACGATTTCACAGTTCGGGCCGAATTGGTCTGCCAGGCCTTTGGCTAAGTGACGCAAGAAGTTGAGGACGACGTCGTCTAACATAAGGGGCACCTCTTTCTCATATCAAAAACAGATTATTAGCTTATCTGCTAAAAATTTTTTAGGTACTGTTACTATAGCATATTTTCGGGATAAATCAACGCCCTTGGTGAAAAAAGGTATGTCGAAAAAACATCTTTCCATTACAGGCTATAACAAAAAGATAATAAAAAATTTTTAGACTAAAAAAAAATTGACAGGTAAGGCGGAACGGGTTACTATTAAGATAGATACGAGAATGACACAAATAACATGCATTAACTGCAAGAAACCTTATGATTTATGATTTGTATAGCATAGAGGAGGTATACTTATGTTAATCGTCGGAAATGGTCACGTCGTTACCCGCGACGCGAAGAATCAATATTTCCCTGATGGCGCCGTAGCCATAGACGGCACGACAATCTGCCGCGTCGGCCAGACGGCAGAAATCCGCCGAGCCTATCCAGACGCCGCTTTTATCGATGCCAAAGGCGGTGTCATCATGCCGGCTTTCATCAACGTTCACGAGCATATTTACAGCGCCATGGCCAGGGGTATGAATATCGACGGCTATGCGCCCAAGGGCTTCCTGGACATCCTCGACGGCCTGTGGTGGAACATCGACCGTCACTTGACCAACGACCTGACTTATTTGAGCGCCATGGAAACGTATGTCGAATGTATCAAGAACGGCGTGACGACAGTCTTCGACCATCACGCCAGTTTTGGTGAAATCAAGGACAGCCTCTTTGCCATCGGCCAGGCAGCGCAGGAACTGGGCGTCCGCTCGTGTCTGTGCTACGAAGTCTCCGACCGCGACGGTCAGGATAAAGCTTGCCAGGCAGTCCTGGAAAATGAAGCCTGGATCCGCCACGCTCAGGCCGACACGACGGACATGATTGCCGGCATGATGGGCATGCATGCCCAATTTACCATCAGCGACAAAACGATGGCCCTGGCAGCCGAACATAAACCGGACGGCGTGGGTTACCACATCCACGTCGCCGAAGGCATCGAAGACTTGCAGGATTGTCTGAAGAAACACGGTAAACGCATTATCGACCGCCTTTATGACTGGAATATCTTAGGGCCCAAGACCCTGCTCGGCCACTGCATCCACGTCAATCCCCACGAAATGGACCTCATCAAGGCGACAGATACCATGGTCGTCCACAATCCGGAATCGAACATGGGCAATGCCTGTGGCTGCCCGCCGACGATGGACATGGTCCACCGCGGTATCCTGACCGGCTTGGGGACCGATGGCTATACGCACGATATGATTGAGTCCTATAAAGTCGCCAATATCCTGCACAAACACCATCTCTGCGACGCTACAGCCGCCTGGGCTGAAGTACCGCAGATGCTGTTCTATAACAACGCAGCCATGGCCAACCGCTATTTCAAGAAGCCCTTAGGCGTACTGGCAGAAGGGGCTGCAGCCGACGTCATCGTCATGGATTACATTGCTCCGACGCCGATGAATGAAGAAAACATCAACAGTCACATCTTATTCGGCATGAGCGGCCACGATGTCGTCACGACTATTGCCAATGGCAAAGTCCTCATGGAAAACCGCCAGCTCACCGGTGTCGATGAAGAAGCCCTGATGGCTAAAATCCGCGAAGGCGCAGCGACCCTGGCCGGACGCATTAATGGATACTTATAAGGAGGAATCTATCATGAGTGATCGCATGACATCCATTCCCTTTGGAAAATTGATGAACTGGGTCCTGACCGAAGCGCCGTCAGGGACGATCTTTGGCGTCCACCATCGCCTACAGGCCGACCCGAATCGGACATATACCATCTTTGACAGACCGCTGGAAATGCCCTTTGGCCCGGCTGCCGGTCCCCATACCCAGCTGGCCCAGAATATCGCTGCCGGCTATGCGGCGGGAGCGCGCTTCTTTGAACTGAAGACGGTCCAGAAAATCGACGGCGAAGACCTGCCCGTTCCCAAACCCTGCATCAAGGCCGACGATGAATGTTACAATGTCGAATGGTCGACGGAACTGACCGTCCCCAAGGCCCTGGAAGAATACGTCAAGGCCTGGTTCCTGGTCCACGTCATGGCCGTCGAATACGGCTTAGGAAGTCCGGACGGGATGCAGTTCAACATGTCCGTCGGCTACGACCTGGCAGGGATACAGACGGCAAAAATCGATTCGTTCATCGAAAATCTGAAAGACGCATCCCATACGGCTATCTTTGCCGAGTGCAAAGCCTGGCTCCTGGCCCATCTGGACCGGTTCCAGAAACTCCGTCGGGAAGACGTCGAAGCCATTCCGGCAGAAATCTGCAACTCTGTCACGGTCTCGACCATGCACGGCTGTCCGCCCGATGAAATCGAACGGATTGCCCGCTATTTACTGAAAGAAAAACACCTCAATACCTTCGTCAAATGCAACCCGACCTTACTGGGCTATGACTTCGTCCGGAAATGCATGGATGACCTGGGCTATGGCCATATGGTCTTCGATGACAGCCATTTCAAGGCGGATTTACAGTACCGTGATGCCGTACCCATGCTCAAGGGGCTGCAGGAAGCGGGTAAAGCGGAAGGCCTGTTGTTCGGCGTCAAACTGACCAATACCTTCCCCGTCGACATTACGCGCCATGAATTGCCTGGGACGGAAATGTATATGTCCGGCAAGCCCCTCTTCTTCCTGTCCATGAATGTGGCCAAGAAGCTGAGTGAAGCCTTTGACGGCAGCCTGCGTATTTCTTACAGCGGCGGTGCCGATGCCCACAACATCAAGAATATCGTCCGGGCCGGCATCTGGCCGGTCACGGTGGCGACGACGCTGCTCAAGCCCGGCGGCTATGAACGCTTTGCCCAGCTGGCACAGTGTTTTGAAGGTCAGCGTGGACAGGCGTTTACTCGTGTAAACGTCAAGGCCCTGGATGACTTGCTGGCTAAGGCTCAGGATGATGCCCACTATGCCCGTCTGGACCCGAAGGCCCAGCAGCGCAAGAACGACCAGGCACTGCCCTTGATGGACTGCTTCATGGCACCGTGCAGCCAGACTTGCCCCATCCATCAGGATATCCCGGCCTATATGGACCTCGTCGCCGCCGGGAAATATGACCAGGCCCTGCAGATTATTCTGGAAAAGAATCCCCTGCCCTTTACGACGGGGACCGTCTGCTACCATACCTGTATGAACAGCTGTACGCGCAATTTCTGCGATGCCCCTGTTGAAATCCGGCGCAATAAGCTGATAGCTGCTGAAAAAGGCTATGCCAGCGTCATGACGACTTTGCAGGCTGCGCCGTCCAATGGGAGAAAAGCGGCTGTCATCGGCGCCGGTCCGGCCGGACTGTCGGCGGCTTATTTCCTGGCCCGCGGCGGCCTGGATGTGACCGTCTTCGATAAGAACGACGAACCTGGCGGCCTGGTGCGGACCTTCTTGTGTGAAAAGAAAGGGCAGATTTCACCAGAAGCCATCGACAAGGATGTAGCCCTCATCGAAAAGATGGGTGTCCATCTCGTCGTCGGCAGGGCCATCGCCTCGCTCGACGAATTGCAGGGCTATGACATCATCCTGGCGGCCTGCGGCGTCAAAGGGAAAATCGGTGACACCCTGGCCGGCGCCATCGAAGGCCTGACCGTCATCGGCGATGGCCATTACGGCAAGACGACATCCGTCGTCGAATGTATTGCCGACGGCAAGCGGGCGGCGGAAGGCATTTTAGGCCAGATGGCCAGTGTCGATACCCTGATTCCAGCTGATGTAAACGACGTTTACTCGAAGCGGGGTATTCTGGAGACGGCACCGGAAACAGGCTGTGACGGCCGCTGCCTCCATTGTGACAGCGTCTGCGAAGTCTGTACGGAAGTCTGCCCCAATCGGGCCAATACAGCCATCCAGGTACCGGGCCATATGCAGGCTCAGATCCTGCATATTGACTACATGTGTAACGAATGTGGCAACTGCCGGACCTTCTGTCCCTGGGGCGGTGCGCCGTATGTAGATAAGTTTACACTCTTCGCTAATGAAGACGATTTAGACCACAGCGATAATTCGGGCTTTGCCGTCCTCGACAAGGCCAGCGGCTTCTGCAAAGTCCGCCTGGATGGAGAAATCCGGACGACGACTTTAGGGACGGCTGATGAAGCGATCCCGGAAGACCTGCGGACCTTCATGGAAACGGTCTGCCGCGATTACGATTACCTGCTGATTGAATAGAGAAAGAAGGGAAAACCATGGATTACGTCATCAAAAACGGGACGGTCTGCCTGGAAGGGGAACATTTCCGGGCCGACGTTACCGTCCGTGAGGGAAAAATCCAGGCCTTGGGACAGGCTGTGCACAGCGGTCATGAACAGGTCATCGACGCCGACAGCCTCTATGTCTGCCCTGGCGGCATCGATGCCCACACCCATATGGACCTGCAGCAGTCGCCGCAGTACCGCGCGTGCGATGACTTTTACAGCGGTGGCGTGGCAGCGGCCTGCGGCGGCACGACGACCATCCTGGATCATATGGCCTTTGGCCCGGCCGGCTGTTCCCTGCGCTATCCCTTTGAACGGTACCGGAAACTGGCCGTGCCCTGCCCGGTCGACTACAGCTTCCATGGCGTCATCCAGCATGTCGACGACCAGGTCCTGCAGGAATTGGGCCAGCTCATCGACGAAGGTTTTCCCAGTTTCAAAGCCTATACGACGTATGGCTATCCCGTCGGCGAGAAGAAACTGATGCAGCTCCTGCCGGTCATCAAGAAGCATGGCGGCCTGCTCACGGTCCATGCCGAAAGCGACGGCATTACCAACGCCCTGCGGGATGCCCTGGGACCGCAGGACCTGCAGCCCATCGGCCAGGCGAAGACGCGGCCCAACGTGGCCGAAGCCGCAGCCGTGAGCCGTGTCCTGGCGGCAGCCCGGGCTTGTGGCGATGCGCCGGTCTATATCGTCCACACGTCGGCCCATGAGAGCCTGGACCAGCTGCGCCTGGCCCGGCGCCAAGGCCAGCGTCATATTTACAGTGAAACGTGTCCGCAATACTTATTGCTGACAGAAGAGAAATTCCGTCACGGCGGCCCTATGGAAGGCATTAAATACATGCTGGCGCCGCCGCTGCGGAAAGCCGAAGACAACCAGGCCCTGTGGCAGGCCCTGGCCGACGGGACGATTCAGACCGTAGCGACGGACCACTGCCCCTTTACGATAGCTGAAAAACAGGAGAATGTCAGCGATTTCCGGAACTGTCCCGGCGGCGTATCCGGCGTCGAAGAACGGATGCCCCTGCTGTTCAGTGAAGGCGTCCTGAAAGGCCGGCTGACCCTGGAGCGCTTCGTCCAGGTGACCAGTGCCAATGTGGCCAAAATCTTTGGCCTCTATCCGCGCAAAGGGACGCTGCTGCCCGGCAGCGATGCCGACATCGTCCTCATCGATCCGAAAGGGACGCGGACCTTTGCCAGGGAGAACCTGCACACGACCTGCGGCTATTCGCCCTATGAAGGCATGACGGTCCAGGCGACGATCCGCCTGACCATGCTCCGCGGCGAAATCATCGCCAAAGACAATCAATTCTGTGGAAAACGCGGCTATGGAACCTTGTTGTATCGATTCCGCGATAAAAGATAATCTTGATTATAGGAAGGTGGCATTATGAGTGAATTATGTAAACTATGGGTAAACGGCCGTGAAATAGAAGCCGATGGAGAACGCAAGCTCATCGACGTCCTGCGCAATGACCTGCGCCTGAAATCCGTCAAGGATGGCTGCAGTGAAGGGGCCTGCGGAACCTGTACGGTCGTCATCGACGGCAAGGCGACCAAGACATGTGTCCAAAAGGTCAGCCGCATGGCTGGTAAACACGTGTTGACCGTCGAAGGGCTGTCCAAGCGGGAAAAAGACGTCTTCGTCTACGCCTTTGGCGAAGCCGGCGCCGTCCAGTGCGGCTTCTGCATCCCCGGCATGGTCATGTGCGGCAAGGCCCTCATCGACGCCAACCCGGCGCCGTCGCGGCTGGAAATCGCCGCGGCCATCCGTAATAATATCTGCCGTTGTACGGGTTATAAGAAAATCATCGACGCCATCGCTATGGCAGCAGATTTGCTGCGCACGGACCAGCCTCTTCCCGTCCGCGGCGGCTACCGCGGCGTCGGCGCTCCCTGCCAGCGCGTCAACGTCAAGGCCAAAGTCCTGGGCGTCGGCAGATATACAGATGATTTGGACGCCGTCGACCTGCCCGGCATGTGTTACGGCAGTGCCATCCGCAGCGCTTATCCGCGGGCTGTCGTCAAGGCCATCCATGCGGAAAAGGCCAAGGCCCTGCCCGGTGTCGTCTGCGTCCTGACGGCAGACGATATCCCCGGGTCCGTCAAAGTCGGCCATTTGAAGACCGATTGGGATACGCTCATCCCCGTCGGCTCGACGACGCACTTCCTGGGCGACGCCATCGCCCTGGTGGCTGCGGAAACGCCGGAAATCCTGGAACAGGCTAAGAAGCTCGTCGATATCGAATATGAAGAACTGCCGGCCCTGACCTGTGCAGCCGACGCCCTGAAAGAAGGGGCGCCGCTGGTACACCCGTCGGCTGGTACGAATGTCCTGGCCCATGAACACCTGGTCCGCGGCGACGCTGATGCCGTCATTGCCGCCTCGAAGTATAAGGTGACGCACCACTTTGAAACGCCATGGACGGAACACGCCTTCCTGGAACCGGAATGTGCCGTCGCCATGCCCTTTGATGACGGCGTCTTCGTTTATTCGTCGGACCAGGGCATTTATGATACGCGCCGGGAAACGGCACTCATGCTGGGCCTGCCGGAAGAAAAAGTCATCGTCGAGAACTGCTTCGTCGGCGGCGGCTTCGGCGGCCGGGAAGACGTGACGGTCCAGCATTTGGCTGCCCTCGTCGCCTATGTATGTAAACGGATATGTAAAGTGAAGTTGACGCGCCAGGAAAGCATCCTCATCCATCCCAAGCGCCATCAGTTCAGCATGGACATGACGACGGCCTGCGATGAAACTGGGAAACTGACGGCTATGAAGCTCGTCGCCGTCACCGACAACGGGGCCTATGCCTCCCTGGGCGGACCCGTTCTCCAGCGCGCCTGTACCCATGCGGCAGGGCCTTATAACTACCAGACCATCGACATCGACGGGACAGCCGTTTACACTAACAATCCACCAGCCGGAGCCTTCCGCGGATTTGGCGTCACTCAGACCATTTTTGCCACGGAATTAAACTTAAATAAACTGGCTGAACTGGTCGGCATCGACCCGTGGGAAATCCGATATCGCAATGCCATCCGGCCCGGTGACATCCTGCCCAATGGCCAGATTGCCGACCCGTCGACAGGCTTGGCCGAAACGCTGGATGCCGTCAAAGAGGCGTACTATCACAGCGGGCCTTATGTCGGCATTGCCTGTGCCTTGAAGAATTCCGGCGTCGGCGTCGGCCTGCCCGACTATGGCCGCTGCCGTCTGGTCGTCAAAGACGACAGGGTACACATTTACTCGTCGGCATCCTGCATCGGCCAGGGCGTCGGCACGGTCCTGGTCCAGATGGTATCCCAGGCTGCAGGTCTTCCCATTGAAGATATCAAATGGCATATGCCCAATACGGCGACCTCACCCGATGCCGGTACGACGTCGGGTTCGCGGCAGACGACGTTGACCGGGGAAGCGGCCCGGCGAGCCGCCGTCCAGCTGCGGCGCGACCTCTTTGCCGCCAAGGGCCTGCCTTATGAAGAAACGAGCCATGCCAGCAACTACCTGGAAGGCGTAACGGTAGAAAAAGAATCGCCCGCTACGGCCGCCGTCCGCTTCAACCGTAGCGACTTAGATGTCCTCAACGGTCGGGAATACATCGGCGAATACCTGGGCAAGACCGACAAGATGGGCGCTGACGTCCCTCATCCCGTATCACACGTCGCCTACGGCTATGCCACACACGTCTGCATCCTCAATGACGACGGTACCATCCGCAAAATGGTCGCCGCCCACGACGTCGGCCGCGTCGTCAACCGCAAGAGCCTGGAAGGCCAGATCGAAGGCGGCACCGTCATGGGCTGCGGTTATGCTCTGACGGAACAATATCCGTTGGACCACTGTAAACCGACGGCCAAATTCGGGACCCTGGGCCTGTTCCGGGCCGATAAAGCCCCTGACGTCGAAGCCATTCCCATCGAAAAAGAAGGCGTCGACGTAGCCTACGGAGCCATCGGCGTCGGCGAAATCACCTCCATCCCGACGGCACCTGCCGTAGCCGGAGCCTACTATAAATGGAACGGCCAGTTCCAGACAACATTGCCCTTAGAAGGGACGCCGTATAGCCGGAAGAAAAAGAAATAAAAGTTTGTAGTACAGAGTTTGTAGTTTGTAGAAGAGGGCCTTAAATTTAAAGCCGTCTGCTAGCCACTAACAACTAAAGAGTGCTTGACGTCTTGCGACAAGCACTCTTATAATAGGGATGTTTGATGTTTCGATGTGGAAAGGTGGTCTTATGGAAGATAAATTGGTCATTATCCGCGGGGCTGGGGACCTGGCGACGGGCGTGGCCCAGTCTTTGTATGAGGCTGGGTTCCGCCTGCTGCTGCTGGAAGTGGAGAAGCCGTCGGCTATCCGGCGTCAGGTGGCCCTCTGTGAAGCCGTCTACGATGGGACGGCTGCCGTCGAGAATCTGACTTGCTGCCGCTGTCGGTCTTTGGCCGAGGTCCGGAAGGCCTGGGAAGGCGAGGCCATTCCCTTGCTGGTGGACCCGGAAGGGGCGTCGATTGCGGCGCTGAAGCCCTGGGCCGTCGTCGATGCCATCCTGGCTAAGAAGAACTTGGGGACGAACCGGCGTATGGCACGTCATACCGTGGCCCTGGGGCCGGGATTTACGGCCGGGGTCGATGTCGATGCCGTCATTGAAACCAAGCGGGGCCACCAGCTGGGGCGTATCATTTGGCAGGGCACGGCTATCGCCAATACGGGGATTCCCGGATTGATTGCCGGCTACGGCAAAGAGCGCGTCATCCACAGTCAGCAGGCCGGGTTCGTATACGGATTGGTCCACATCGGCGATAAAGTAAAAAAAGGACAGCCCATGGCTGTCCTGACAGAAGAGCCCATCCCTTTTGGAATGGCTGTGACGGAATGTATGGGGACGCCGATTCTGGCGTCGCTGACGGGATTCGTCCGGGGACTGATCCGTGACGGCTATCAGGTACCGCAAGGCTTCAAGATAGCCGACATCGACCCGCGGGATGATGAACGGGAGAATTGCTTTACGATTTCCGACAAGGCCCGCAGCCTCGGCGGCGCCGTCCTGACGGCCCTGCTCTGGATGGGGAAGGGGGAATTTTCGTGAAGATGAATCAGAATGACTTACATTTTTCGTCGTGCCGGGAGCTGCCCTATATCGACTATTACCAAGGCGCAGCAGCTAAGAAGCAGTCCATTGCCGTCGAAGTGATGACGCCGCTCTATCTCGATGGGCAGCGCATCAGTACGCTCATTTCTTCGCCGGAAGATATCGATGTCCTGGCTGTGGGTTACTGTCTGGCCGAAGAGAAAATACCGGCTGGCCGCAAGCTGGCTGGTGTCTGCCTGCACGATGGGGCGGCCTGGGTCACGACGGAAACCGGGACGGCACGGGCAGTAGAAAAGCCGCCTTTTGTGCCGATTACGGCAGAGAAGCTCTGTTCCTATGGAGGTCTCTTGGACAGCTTATCGACGGCACATCACGCCTCGCACGGCGTCCACGAAGGGGCCTTGGTCCAAGGCGATGAAGTCCTCGTCTATACGGAAGATATCGGCCGCCACAATGTCCTCGACCGCCTGCGGGGCTTCGTCGAATTACAGCACATCGACGTCAGTCAGGCCGTCCTGGTCTTCAGCGGCCGCGTTCCCCAATCGGTCATCAAAAAGATCCATGGCCTGGGCGTTCGCTTCCTGGCATCGCGGGCCTTGCCGACGAGTCTGGGCGTGTCCCTGGCGGAGCAGTACCAGATTACCCTGGCCTGCGGCTTGCGGCCTGATTCTTTCAAAATATTTGCTCATCCAGAACGGATTTTATTATAATATAAAAAAAGTGTCACATGAAGGCATTTTGGCTTCGTGTGACAGCTTTTTTATGTAGGGCTCGCACGTGGCGAGCCCGCTTCGGGATATGTATGATTTCCCGAAGTGGTTGCTAAAAAATCGTCCCAATTTCTAACGGGTCGCCCACGTGGCGACCCCTACAGTGCAAACAAGGGCTTGTCGCTGTGCGACAAGCCCTTTTTTCCTCTTCCATGATTTTGTTGCAAGTGGTATACTGTATATAAGATATACGCATATATAAATGCAAAATAATCATAAAAGGCGGTGTGTTATTATGAATTGGAATGATAAAACGGCGGCCAACGTTAAGGCCATCAAACCCTCGGGTATCCGCAAGTTCTTCGATATTGCAGCCCAGGTCAAAGGGGTCTTGTCCCTGAGTATCGGAGAACCGGACTTTGCCGCACCGGACAAGGTACTGGCAGCTATGAAAGCCAGCCTTGATGCCAAGGAAACGAGTTATACCGGGAATTCAGGCATGATGGAGCTCCGTGAAGCCATTAGCCATCATTTTGAACAACGCTATGGTGTCCATTATGACCCTAAAGATGAAATCCTGGTCACTGTCGGCGTTTCCGAAGGCCTGGCCATGGCCCTCCTGGCCATTACCGAACCGGGCGATGAAGTCATCATCCCCGACCCGGCTTACGTTGCCTATCCGGCGTCTGTCGAACTGGCTGGCGGGACGCCGGTCTTCGTGCCGACCTATCCGGAACACGATTTCAAACTGACTGTCGAAGCTTTGGAAAAGGTCATCACGCCGAAGACGAAAGCCATCGTCATCGGCTATCCGAACAACCCGACGGGGACCGTCATGTCGGCAGAAGAATTGATGCCTATTGCCAAATTTGCCGAAGAACACGATCTCATCGTCTTGTCCGATGAAATCTACTGTGAACTCATGTACGGCGATGCCAAGTTCACGTCCTTCGCCAAATTGCCGGGCATGCGTGAACGGACGGTCATCTTCAACGGCTTTTCCAAGGCCTATGCCATGACGGGTATGCGCCTGGGCTACGTCTGTGCACCGCGGGAAGGCCTGGCACCGATTTTGAAGCTCCATCAGTACGCCATCATGTGTGCCAATACGACGGCTCAGGTCGGCGGCATTACGGCCCTCAAGGAATGTGACGACGACGTCGAAGCCATGCGTCAGGAATACGACCGCCGCCGCAAGGTCATCTACAAGGGTCTGTGCGACATGGGGCTGCCCGTCTTTGAACCGAAAGGCGCCTTCTACATCTTCCCGGACATCCGCTGCACGGGCATGACGTCGGCGGAATTCTGCGAAAAACTGGTCCAGGAAGAAAAAGTCGCCGTCGTCCCGGGCACGGCCTTTGGCGACCAGGGCGAAGGCTTCGTCCGCATCTCCTACGCCGCCAGCATGGACACCATCCAGGAAGCCCTGAAACGTATGGCCCGCTTCGTAGCGCAATATCGAAAGGACTGATATTTATTTGCAGGGTCGCCCACGTGGGGCGCCCGCTCACGCAAATCTCCAAAGCCCTAACGGGTCGCCCACGTGGCGACCCCTACAGTATAAAATAAATTTAAAACCTGCTAAAAAGGGGCTGTAACATAATAGCCTCATCGAAAAAAATGGACTCAGTTATCTGAG
>OGYL01001853.1_pt1 | contig 15618 bp, 7 predicted proteins | sample 1576541 | NCBI WGS metagenome assembly OGYL01 (sample SAMEA3541551, study PRJEB24748) | human gut metagenome | biome: human gut; feature: human-associated habitat; material: faeces | place: China | collected 2012 | reverse complement strand
AGCTTGCGCTTGCAATTTGATCCCACAGAACAGGAGCAGGTGTAACAACGGTTTGTCCGTCTGCATCCATAATAGCAGGCATACAGTAATCAACGATTTGACCTCCATCAGTCAGAGAAATCTTATCAAGATAGATACCGTCAATTGTCAATTGGCCATATGAGCAATTACCATCTTTATCACGGTGAGTAATACCTGAAACCTCAAGGCGCGCAACAGGAATTTTTAAATCAACACTTGCTGAATACATTTCATAAGTTTTGCCCTCATTAGTTTCAGTCTTTCCTGTCAAGTTAAATGCTGTACTTGATCCATAAGCAGGATAATTTTCGGGTTCGATACCCTGAAGTTCGTCTATAGGAGTTGTACCTGTAGCTTTTGTATCACCGCCATTTATCCATACCTCAACTTTAGTAGGTCCTTTAACGTCCCAGAACTTAACAACACCATCACGAATATCCCCAGCAGTGACAGTCTTTGTTGCAGAGCCTGTTGCTGCAGTCAGTTTAACAGTATAGTTACCATCTGCGGGCACAACTGTAATTTTATCACCAGCATCGCCTGATGTTGCATCAGATAAAGTTCTTGTTGTCGGATTTACGATGCGAACCTCTACGACACCATTGCCACTCAGGTTACTACCCTGATTTTCCTCGTCGCTACTACATGCTGTGAAGGCTAATCCTGCCAACCCAAGCAAAAACAATTTGTTAATCTTCATAAATTCTCAAATTTTAAGTTAGTAAATTAAGTTAATTGGTAAAATTTAAGGTAATATTACTTACACACAAGCTTAGTCTTGTGTCAGTCATATATTCTGCTTTCCTGCAACATTCTCAGATTTTGCTGAGCCTGCTTGTCGCCCTTTCCTGCAGCCTTAGTGAAAGCCTTCTCGGCACGGTCCTTGTCGCCGCTCTTAGCGTAGGCAGCGCCCAGGATGTTGAGCAGGGCAGGATCTTCGGCGTCTTTAAGGAGACTGATTGCGGCGTTATAGTTGCCCGTTTCAAACTCGGCAAGAGCAGCATTGTTGAGCGCTGTAACGTTGTCGGGATAAGTGCGTGCCGCTATGTTCATTGCCTCCTTATATTCAGGAGTGTTACGTCCGTAGCTGTCGGCCACCTTCTGTATCTCAGCGACGCTGAGCTGATTGGGCTTCGACTTGAGTAGCTGCTTAGCCTCTTCGAGGTCGAAGTGGCGCACATTATACTCTATGCGGTACTCGTTACGGCGCAGCGGGCCATAAAGCTCGTTGAGTATGCGCTCATATATCGTAGGCGGCACGAGAGCCTTGATCTTAGCCTCGCAGGCATCCTGATTGCCGTCGCAGTCGTCGATAATATTGAGCACGTCTTCCTGACGCAGCAGCGTGGTGCAGTTGGCAACCTGCTCGCGCAGTCCTGCCCAGTCCTCACCCTTCCAGTCTACGTGCCAGAGCGACTTCTTCAGTTCGGGATTGTTCTTCTGTATGTAAGCCGCGAAGGTCTGCGCACGGTTCTTTGACAGCCGGAGGTTGTAGGCAACCGTTGCCTCGGGCGAAGCGTAACCGGTGATGTAGATGCCCGTTATAGTAAGGTTGCGGTCGTCCTTAACGGCGTCGATAGACTTCTGCACGGTGTCGAGCTCGGCACGGTTGTTCTTATAGTCGGGCCTTACGGCATAGCTGTCCTGGCGGTATTGCAGGCGCGCGGTCTTAACCTCGGCGCGGCGCTTAACCTCCTCTTCCTTAGGCTGAACGAACGCCATGAGATAAGTAGGCTCTGTGTAAGGCAGAACGCCTCCGGTGGCAATGTTCTCGTCGCCCTCGCTGCACGACGCACATCCCGTGACATATCCCCTGAGTTCGAGGCGGCCGTTGACCATCCAGCGGCTGAACGGTGCCGAATCGTCGTAGCTTATGGTCTGAGTCTTGCCGTTGTGGCGGCGCACACGGTCGGCCGGCGTGCCTGCGGGCAGGCTGCCCAGTGCCTCCTGACGCTCCATAACGCGGTTTCTGACGCTTCCGTTGACCACTATTGGCTTGAGGGCGCACTCCTGTGAGCCGTCGGCAGATACAAGCGTGGGCACAAGATTGATAGAGTGCTGGCTCTTCATGTCCATCTTGCTGAGGTCGAGATCCATCGACACATGCACGCTGGTTCCTTCCTTCTGCACCACCCTGTTTTCAACAGTAATATTCTCCAGATAAGATGTCTGAGCAAAAGCCGCAGGACAGGCGGCAAGCAGACAAGCAATAAGTGTTGTTATCTTTTTCATAATCGCCTCTCCTTCCTTATTTAAGTATATAAATTATGGATATCGCAGCTTTCGTGGGGCCCAGATAGTTTTTGTATCCGCTTCCGCGCCACTCTCCGCATTGCGGACAGTCGTAGCGGTCGTATTTAGCCCTAACGTATCCCAGTCCGATGGCGGCCTCGAGATTCCAGCGCTTGCCCAGCACCCACTGGTATCCGTATACGACGCCGGCACCGGCGTACCAGCCCTCGTAGCGGTAATCCTTGAGGCCCTCATAGATGCCGAAAGGCAAGTCTATGCCGCCCACATTATATTGTCCGCCAAGGAGGTGAACACCGACAAAATGGCCGTTGAAACGCTCGCAGAACCAATATCTTGCTTCTGGTTGCGCCATCCAGTGTTTCCACTTCTTGTTGTCGCTCAACGTCCAGCCGTTATAGTTTCCAGACAGGTCTAAGGTCCACTTAGGGGACAGACCGATTTCTGTGCCCAAATTGATTGTAGCCGTCGCGTCGTACAGGAGGTTCGTCTTGACGGCCCACTTCTGGGCGAATAGCGGAATGCTGACAAACAGCATCAAGAAAATCAGGTTTCGTCTCATCATTGTATCAATATTTTTATCACATTCTCACTAAGGTTTTGCCTAACACGATGTCATTTCATAGTCTATCTCTTGTTAAGAGATATACCGGTAAACCTTTTGTTGTAATTGTGTGCGTATACAGTGCTTTAAAATAAGACAAACACATTGTCTGTTGGATATTTAAATTTATTTTTTAAAAAAAACAAGACAAAAATTTGTATATAAAAATTTTTTTTGTTATATTTGCCACATACATCTTAGAATAAGAAACAAAGACTATACTGATATTTCAGACCTGTTCAATCTTTTAACAAGAGATAGACTATAGCAACAATCTTATTTTTTCGGAATTAATCTGTCAATACATTATGAACTTATTTATTATGCTCCATAATATACGCACATATGAAAAGATTAATTCACAAAACAACAGATACCTAAATTAAGTAAGACACTTACTTATTTTTAATGACTCCATATTTCGTTTTTCACCTTATAATAATATATAGGACATAGTTTAAGTTTAGAAAAACAGACTTTACAGAATTATATTAACACCTAAAAACCAATATAACTACAGAAAACTTTTAAATTTTGACGCTCTCAGAATAGCGATGTCGTAAACGGAACGGACATTTAAGCGAAAAAACGCATAAAAACGGCAATTACGGACAAATGGCTGACTGACAACAACTTATAATAAAAGCTGGGGAAAAGGGAAAATGTTAAAATACATAACTCGGCCGTTTACCATGCAAAAGTGATAGGTTTAGAGGGCAAAAGGCATAGAGTCAGCAACGCAAAGTATATGAATCAGAGGGCAAAAAAGGGCTGTTTTAGGGCTGAAATGTGTCTGAAAAGCAAACGGATGTTAACAGAATGGAATACAGAAAGCAAAATATTAACATCCGTTATACTTCGATTTTCTATTTCGCAGAAAACTCTGTACACAATTTATGTAAAGAGTTTTCTGCCTGCAACTAATCATGCCGACACCTCATACATCATGCGGCCAACGCCGGAACAGGCAAGAACAAGCCGTAAAAGAGACAAGGGCGGCAGGACAAATCAGGAGACAACAGGATGCGGAGTGCCGCAGATGTCGCTTCCGGCAGGACGCTGGAAGATGCGCAGGCCGAACTCTGAGGCCATGACTATGGCATAATCGAGCACCTCGCTCTGAAAGAGCTCAAAGGGTTTCCAGTCGGGATATATCGAGAAGCAATACAGCTCGAGGGGCAGGCCTTCGGGCGTGGGCTGAAGCATGCGTGCCATAATCATAAGCTCCTTGTTGACGCTCGGATGGCTCGACATATAGCTCATCATGAAGTTGCGGTAGACCTGAGTGTTGGCAACGGGCTTCACGGCGGCGTCATACTGTCCCTTGGAGATGTATCCCTTCTGCTCATACCGGCTAAGTTCGTCAGCAGAGCAGAAGTGAACGGTGTTGGCGTCGATGTTGACAGACAGCTTCAGGCGGCGTCCGCCGGCCTCGCGCATGCCGCGCCAGTTCTGAAACGAGTCGCTCACGAGCAGATAAGGCGGTATGGTGGTTATGGTCTTGTCGAAGTTCTGCACCTTGACGGTGGTGAGCGACACCTCTCTTACAAATCCGTTGGCGCCATATTTGGTCATGGTTATCCAGTCGCCCGGGCGCAGCATGTCGTTGGCAGTAAGCTGCACGCCGGCAACAAGGCCGAGGATGGAGTCCTTGAAGATCAGCATTACTATGGCAGCCGAGGCTCCGAGTCCGGCAAGGACGGCTCCGGCACTCTTGTCGACGATGATGCTCACCACGAGGATGAAGCCCACGACGACCGCCAGAAGATTGAACATCTGATAGACGCCCTTGAGCGGACGGTTGCGCAACTTCTGATGCTCGCTGGATATTTCATAGAGCGAATGGAGAAACTCGCTGATGAAGAACAGCGACACTATCACTATATATATATTGCAGGCCTTGAGCAGCACGGGCAGCACCTCGCTGCCGGCACTGAAGGCAAAGGGCAGCAGGGCATACCATATAACGGGCGGGATGATGCGGCGAAAGGCCTTCATGACGCGCTTGTTGAACAGATAGTCGTCCCATGTGGCCTTGGTGCGCTCGGTGAGCTTCTGCACGGCAGGCATGACTATGTAACGGAAAAGGGCGGTGCACATATACGATATAAGGCCGATGGCAAACATGGCCGTGAGCGGATAAACCCACGAGAGGACTCCGTCGGACAATCCTGCCGTGTGGCGGAGAAAATCTAATATATAATCGTCAAATCTTTCCATAATCTATATTTCATAAAATTCAACCAGCCACAAATTTAAGAAATAACGGCGAGAAAAACGACAAAATGGAACATAGATTAGGCGGCACGGCTGCAAAATCAGGGCAATATAATGTCACAAATCAATAAAAAGGCAAAATATCGACAAAGTTGAGAAAAAAATATTAAGTTTGCCGGACTAAAAAACATAATGATCATGAAAATAATAAGGTTCATCAAAGACTGGACGCTGATTATCGCCATACTGACCGGCATAGCAGCCTATTTTGTCTATACGGCAATACCAGCCCTGCAGCCTACACACGACTTTGCGCTTAAGACAATCGAGGTGCTGCAGCCTCTGCTCATCTTCGCAATGCTCTTCATCACCTTCTGCAAGGTCAACCCGAAGAAGCTGCGCCTGTGCAAATGGCACCCTTGGCTGCTGCTGTTTCAGGCAGGAACGTTCACAGCAATAGCCGTGGCACTGATGATAATGCCAAAGAGCGGACTGCGCATTGTGCTCGAAGGGGCAATGATATGCCTGATATGCCCCACGGCAACGGCAGGAGCCGTGATAACAAAGAAACTGGGCGGAAACGTGAACCACATAACAACATACACCATTCTGATAAACATCATAACAGCCATATTCATACCGGCGCTCGTGCCGTATGTACACCCTAACCCTGATCTCGGCATAATAAACTCAGCCGTGCTGATATTAGGCAAGGTGTTTCCGCTGCTGCTGTTGCCGCTGCTGGCAGCAATACTGCTGAGGTATCTGTCGCCGCGGCTTCACTTCATGATATCACACTTCAGCGAACTCAGCTTTTATCTTTGGGCAGTGGCGCTGACGCTGGCGATGACCGTTACGACGCGCACCATAGTGCATGCCAACGTCTCGCTGTCGACAGAGCTGGGCCTCGTTGCCGCGTCGCTGATAAGCTGTCTGCTGCAGTTCTGGCTCGGACGCAAGGTGGGCGGCATATATAACGACAGGATAACGGGCGGACAGTCGCTCGGCCAGAAGAACACGGTGCTTGCCATCTGGATGGGCTACACGTTCTTCACCCCCATCACTGCCGTTGCCGGCGGCTTCTACAGTATATGGCACAACGTTATAAACTCTTACCAGCTGTATCAGCACAGAAAGAAGGAAGAGGAAAAGAAGGGAAAATAAAAAAAATGCAAGGATATACATAAAACCATAAATCAGATATTTTATTTGATAAAAATTTGTTTCGTATTTAACAAAGTGTTATATTTGCGAAATGCAATTATGGTAAATCAATGTTATTCCTAATTTATATACAAAATAAGTAAAATAATTAAACACACATGAAAAGGTTAGTAAGTTTATTCGTTGCGTCCATTATATATGTATGTATGGCCAACGCACAAGTTGACAACACGCTACAGTTTGTCGACGAGAACGGAAACATTGTCAGCGACGGCTCTACCATTGAGGGAAAGCTGGAATATGTTGACGACGGATTCCAGCAATATTATCAAATAAGCACAGGCTTGTACGTTAAGAACAATGCCGACACGGATACTGGCACCGGGGTGGATATTACGATAAGCAGTATTGACAACGGGATGGTTAACTGCTGTTTTCCATCCAATTGCATGTCTCTGTTTAAAACCGGAGAATACCAAACAGGGAACCATTATCTGACAGCCAATGAAATAAAGGCTTTCGCAACAGAATGGATACCTCAAGATTACGGAACATGCTCTGCTACCTTTAAATTAAAGGTTATGAACATGAAAGAAGAAGAAATATTCGGCGCACCTATCGTGACTTACGAATTTAAAGCTTACGGACCGTCTGTTACAGTAAACTTCACTTATGACAAGAATTCTACAGGAATTAAAGACATTACTGAAAACGACAAAAAGATTTCAGCATATTATACTTTGGACGGAAAAGAAATAAAAGAGCCGCAAAAAGGCATTAACATAGTGAAATACGCAAACGGAAAAACCACTAAAGTAGTTGTTAAATAAAAAATCAAGTTATTATGAAAAAGATTTTACTTTGCTTATCAGCATTCCTGCTGTCAATCGCAGTTACTAATGCACAAGAAAAGTTTACTCCGGGAAACAATGTTTCCCAAAAGTTAGTAAAGCGAAGCGATGTTGCCGGCTTTAAGTCAGAGCCGCTTAAGAACAAGGCTAACCAGCCCAATAAGATTGCCTTGGAAGAGGGTGAGCGTATAGTTGGCTACTATACGACAGACGACCTTGACATGTCAGGCCAAAGCAGTCTGGGATTACCCAGTTATCCGGGACAATTAGAGGCAGGCATTGCGCTTACACCAAACGAATTAGGCAAAGCTGTGGGCGGCCAAATAACTAAAGTACGCTTCGGTCTGGCTTGCCCGGTAGGAGCATCTAAAGTGTCTATTTATCCATTAGACCTTAACGCAGGTGAAATGTATCAGGCCGTATCAGAACAGGAGGTCAGCACTACCGTTACCGGATGGAACGACGTAACTCTGTCAACACCTGTAACTATCGAGAACGGAATGAGCTATGTAATTAGTTTTAAGTATACACAAAAATCTACCAATACTGAAGACAGCTATCCGCTATTGACTGACTATACATTTAACAACAATGCAAGTGACTATGGCTTTATGGTCTACGGAGACTTAAACAATAACAATCAGCCGGGATGGTTCACCATGGGAACTCAATATGGAAATTTATGTATTCAGGCTGTTGTAAAAGGTGGCTCATACAGCGACGACGACTTATCTATTGTCGGAGGTGTTCCGCAGACTATCTATCAGAAAGGCGGAAATATGGACGTCTCTATGAGCCTGAAGGACTTAGGCAACAAGCAGGCAAGCTCTTACACGCTGAATGTTGAGCTGGACAACAATGTTGTTGAACAGCTTAAAACTCCTGTAGCACTCAGCAGCCAAGCTGCAACATATACTTATACATTCAAGGTTCCTGAGGACTTAAGCGTGGCTGAACCCCACAAGCTGACAATATCTATTGCAGACATAAATGGAACCAAACCTACTGTAAACACAGACGACGACTCATTCAGCATTGACTTCAATGTATATGGAACTGAAGACGTTGTGGGCAAACAAAAGACTCTCGTTGAGCAGTTTACATCTGCCGGATGTCCTAACTGTCCTTACGGATATAACTTCCTGAACGCACTGAACGCAAAGCGCAACGACCTTGCATGGGTTGCAATACACACTGACTTCGGAAGTGTTAAAGACGACTACACAACAACAGAGGGCGACAACCTCGTTGTATTAGAGGTATCTGTATTCCCAAGCGCATCATTCAACAGAGCGTATATCGCAGAGCCAAACCTCAACTCCAACGGCACAACAGCAATAAGCATCGGTATCAACGACAGCTATGTTGATTCATACTCAACTGCTTTCAGCAATATGATTGACAACATCAACAGCAGCATTCCTGCATTCGCATCTGTAAATATTGCCACAACATACGACAAGACTACAAGAAAGCTCAAGATCAATGTTTCTGGTGAAGGAAACAACAACGTTAAGTCAATCCTTAGAGATGACGTTGTATGCGTATATCTGACAGAAGACGGCCTGACCGGTCTTCAGCTTAGCGGAAGCAACAGAATACCGAATTATCCACACGACCACGTCCTCAGAGATGTTGTTTCTGCTAACTTCGGCGATGCCATCAACTGGACAGGCGCCAACACATACAGCAACGAATATGAGGTTACACTGGACAATGACTGGAACGCAGACAACATGAACGTAATAGCTTTCATCTCTCGTCCTGTAAAGATTGAAGGCAACTACATTACAAGTAATGTAAACGATGTTTGGGTAAGCAACACAAATATGGTAAAAGTCGGTGAAACAACAGGAATCCAGAAACCTGTCATTACAACCGGTGAAGTTAAGGAAGTAGCACGCTACGCTATCGACGGAACTCAGCTTAATGCTCCTGCAAAAGGTGTCAACATCGTTAAGATGTCTGACGGTACAACAAGAAAGGTTGTTGTAGAATAATAAGATTTCTATTATTTAGAAAGACATAAAATTAAGGGGCTGTTCCAAGATTGGGACAGCCCCTTTTTATGTGCAAAGGAATTTACGGCAGCATGAAAATACGGCACAGATATATATGATCTGACTATTTTTATGCGCAAGTATGGCCATAACAGAAATGCGGCCATTATTCTCTGCTGTAGTATTTATGCTCTTTATATGGAATATCCGTAAACACAGAACATCATAAATTTGATTTTAGCGGTATTAACTTCTTTGGATGTATATTTACGCGTACATGACAAATGAAGACGACACGGCGAAAATATTGCGGCTCTACGCGAGTGTATCTGTACACTTTATCAACGCAAAACAGCTTATACCTAAAATTTAAATTGTAAGATGAGAACAGAAAGGCATAAGCAACAATATACAATCAAGGGCGCAAACAGGTAAAATTAAACAGTATCACGCTGCATATTTATTGACTTCTACAAGCATATTGATGATTTTTGCAGGCTTTATGTCTTCTATTGCCGCAGTGGCATTTACATTCTCTTGACATAATATATTTCTGCCCGCGGAAAGACAAACGACAATACGTTCAATATAAGAAGACCATCCGGCAGAATATTAATTATGTGACTTAGTCTTAATACAAATGTAGAATTAAGGTTCGGTATATATTTTTGCTTTATATTGAGCGGATTTTCGTTTGTCTTTTCGCAAGCATAACGGGCTATGTCAAGAACAAGCGAACAAAAAGACGCCAATAAAAACGACAAGACGGACTGAAAGTATGAAGGCACAAAATTGATAAAGCTATGTGCTGTATAATGACGATTGGGGTTTAAGGCAAACAAAACACATGGGCAAAACTGATTATATAAAAGCACAAAAAAGACCATCGGAAAAGCAAAGCCTTTGTTTCGGCTCCGACCTTTTCCGATGGTCTTATTTATTTAGTTCTGAACAAAATCAGTTCTGAGCTTATATTTTACTCATTAACGAGAACTTTTCTTGTTGTACCATCAGACATCTTAACGATGTTGATACCCTTTGCAGGAGCATTAAGCTGAGTTCCGTCGATTGAGTAGCGTGCTACTTCCTTAACGTTGTCAGCTGAGTTAGAAACGTTCTCAATACCAGTGCTTCCATAAGGAGCGATTTCGCTTTGAGCAGCGTTAACAATCTCGCCGGTCTTTGTATTGAACAGCAACGCAACAACCTTCAACTTAGATTTGTCCTGGAGAAGGTTATCACCTGTCTTTGACTTAACACCGTTGCTCAGATTAAATGTTGTTGTATGAGTCTGTGCCTGATCTGCAACGATAGGAGCCTTGATAGAACCTGAAACACCTTTGCTTACACTTGTTGCCTTGATTGCGATGTGATCATAAACCATATCCTGAACCATGCAAGCGTCAATAGAGTTGCCATAATAATCTTGGAACATACCCTCAACTATAGTACCTCTTGTTGTCCAAGCATTCAGATAAGGCTCTGTGGCCAGACCTGTTGTGCCATAATAGCCGTTATACTGCCACCAGTTGTATGAAGTGCCAGTCAGACCGTCTGCGAGCAATACATAGCCTAAAGCGTAAGGTGCTGTGTCGCTATTATATAAGAATGTAACGTTTGTATTAACTTCAATTACTGTCTGATCCTCGTTCCACACTGGTGAAACAACAACCTCAGCTTCAGCAGGACCCATGTAAGACTCAACATCATTAACGATACCGAGCAGTGTGCCTGATGAAGAACCAAAGTAAGGATCAACCTCATTAATTCTGTTCAGTAATGCGGTCGGGAATCCTCCTATGCCGGACATAACTGTGTTATAGTCGGTAATTCTCATCGGGTCAGAATAATTCACATCACCATGAACAGCAATACCGATGAATCTGTCAGGATATTTGTCATGAAGAGCGTCCATTCCGGCATATCCTCTTGTACAATAAGGACAACCTGTTGCGGTAAATTCCTCTTCTACAATGTTACGTGGCACTTCTCTTGTTACAACCAATACAGGTCCTGTCATCGAAACATTATCAGTTGCAGCATTAGCTTCGCCATTTACTTTTGTAATTGTTATCTCTTTATCACTCAAGCTGTATTCACTTCCTACAGGAACTTCAAATACTACAGAACCTGTCTCATAGAAAGCAATGCCATCGACAGAAACTGTCTGTTCAGAAGAAACTTCACCGGTTGAAAGATCCTTTACTGTATAGCTTAAAGATGTAACAGGATTAACACCTTCACCCATTACTGTAGCCTTTACCTTTGCTGTTCCGTTAACAGCTCCAAGAACTCTATTAAATGAAGTTTTAGAGAAAGATGCAGCATCTCCAACAAAGTTGTCGCCAGACATCTGAACCATTGTCAGAAGGTTACCGAAGCCCTGTCCATACATATCACTCCAATCTTCGCCTGTGAACTTAAGGTAAGCTCCACCTTCTTTGTCTGTACCGCCATCAAATGCGATTGGATACTGTCCATATTCTGCAGTCAAATCTGATACATCAAAAGAATATCCTACATAGCATCCTCCCTCAGGAACTTTTACACCAGAAGTCTTTACAAGACAAGGCAGACCTGATGTCATCAAATCAGACAAAGAAGTTACATCTGCAGCATACATACAGTCTGTTGTCAGGTTTGAAGGAAGATCCTTTGCAATCCAACATTTTACATTAGTAAGAGCTGACTTGTCAACGAGGTAGAATCCAATAACATCTATACTGTTTCCGGCAAATTTACCAGGAACAAAAATGGCACAATCATAATGATCTGCACCTGCACCAACATAAGACTCAGGTGTTATACCATAGCTGAATAGTGCTCCATCTGAACTTGCACGCGTAAGAGAATTTGGCCTTACCACCTTATTAAGACCTATACTCCTCTCACTCCTTTTCAACACCTGCGCATTGCCTATAAAGCAAAACGCCAAAAGGACGGTTACCAAAGAAAGTAATCTTTTAATCATAACACAATTTATTTTAAATTAAACATAAGAGTTATTAAACTCCATATTAAAATTATACTTTCTAAAACTTTGCTCCAACACTAGAGTATTGAATTTTACATATTCATATCCATTGCAACAAAATATTCTCAGTTTATAAAAAACATCCCTACTTAAAGTCAATCAATAATTTATATTTAATATTAACTTTAGAGAAGAAACAATATATCATTGTCACATGATTAGATTACATTAACTTGGAATGAACTTCATAGAAATGACTCTTACAAAATGTAGTAAAACTGCATCTCGGTATATGCCAGCCTAAAAATGGTTAACAAGAGCTTCTAAACAATCCACTCTAACTTTCAATTTTACAAATATAACACATTTTATAATAAAAACAAACTTTATTATAAGAAAAAGCTAAAAAAGGTATATTTTTATGCCAAAAAGGACAGAAAAAAGGCTGCAACACATAATTTGTGTTACAGCCTTTTCTATTTTATCAGCACAACCGGATATTATTCCTTCTCGGCTGTCTGCTTCTCGCTATAGTCTATCACATTCTTGCGGTTTGCCTGCATGCGGTCGTAATCTTCTTTAGAGCCTACGATAATCTTCTCGAACTCACGAAGACCTGTACCGGCAGGAATCAGGTGTCCGCAGATAACGTTCTCCTTCATTCCCTCGAGGTAGTCTACCTTTCCGCGGATAGCAGCCTCGTTGAGCACCTTGGTTGTCTCCTGGAATGATGCGGCAGACATGAAGCTCTTTGTCTGAAGTGCGGCACGTGTGATACCCTGCAGAATCTGGGTTGATGTAGCAGGAACGGCATCACGCACCTGAACGGTCTTAAGGTCGCGGCGCTTCAGAGTAGAGTTCTCGTCGCGGAGCTTGCGGGCTGAGATAATCTGTCCCTTCTTGAGAGTCTCGCTGTCGCCGGCATCAGTAACAACTTTCTTGCCCCATATACGGTCGTTCTCCTCAGCGAAGTCGAGCTTGTCGACAATTTCCTGCTCAAGGAATGTTGTATCACCCGGATCATTAATCTGAACCTTACGCATCATCTGACGGACGATAATCTCAAAGTGCTTATCGTTGATCTTCACACCCTGCAGACGGTAAACGTCCTGTACCTCATTAACGATATACTCCTGAACGGCGGTAGGACCTTTGATAGAAAGGATGTCGTTAGGTGTAATAACACCGTCTGACAGAGGAGTACCGGCACGAACGGCATCGTGTTCCTGAACAAGGATCTGCTTTGACAGTGAAACGAGATACTTGCGCTGCTCGCCTGTCTTAGATGTAACGATGATCTCACGGTTACCGCGCTTAACCTTACCCATTGTAACCTCACCGTCGATTTCACTTACTACAGCAGGGTTAGACGGGTTGCGGGCCTCAAACAGCTCAGTAACACGAGGAAGACCTCCGGTGATATCTCCTGCCTTACCTACGGTACGAGGAATCTTGACGAGAGTTGCACCGGTCTTGACGGTCTGACCATCTTCAACAACAACGTGACCACCCACAGGGAAGTTGTATGTTCCGACAACTTCACCGTTTCTGTCAACGATATCACAGGTAGGAACCTTGCTCTTATCCTTAGACTCGGTGATAATCTTCTCGGTAAGACCCGTAGTATCATCGGTCTCAGAGTGGAACGTAACGCCGTCGATAACGTCGCGGAACTTCAGCGTACCGGCGTATTCCGTAACGATAACGGCATTGAACGGGTCCCAACGTGCGATGACATCGCCCTTCTTCACAACAGAGCCGCCCTTGAAGTAGAGTGAACTTCCGTAAGGTACGTTCAATGTTGAAAGAACAATATTTGTATTAGGATCAACGAAACGGATCTCGGCCAGACGGCTTACTACCATCTCGCACTCAACCTCACCGTTGTCACCTTCCTCAACGAACGGCACAGTACGAAGCTCGTCGAACTCGATACGGCTGTCGTTCTTGGCAACGATAGATGCATTGGCTGCAGCGTTGGCAGCCACACCACCGGCGTGGAAGGTACGAAGTGTAAGCTGTGTACCCGGCTCACCGATAGCCTGAGCTGCGATGACTCCGACTGCCTCACCTTTCTGTACCATGCGGCTTGTGGCCAAGTTACGTCCGTAACACTTCATGCAGACACCCTTCTTACTCTCGCAAGTAAGCACTGAACGAATCTCAACGCTCTCAATCGGGCTGTCTTCAATAATCTGAGCTATAGGCTCTGTTATCTCCTCACCGGCAGCAACAATAAGTTCACCGGTTGTAGGATGTATGATGTCGTGAACTGAAACACGTCCGAGGATGCGCTCATACAGAGAAGAAATAACCTCATCGCCATTCTTCAATGCTGTACATACAAGTCCGCGCAGAGTTCCACAGTCTTCTTCAGTAATGATAACGTCGTGAGAAACGTCAACCAGACGACGGGTAAGATATCCGGCGTCGGCGGTCTTCATCGCGGTATCAGCAAGACCCTTACGGGCACCGTGGGTAGAGATAAAGTACTCAAGCACGCTCATACCTTCCTTAAAGTTAGAAAGAATAGGGTTCTCAATAATCTGAGCGCCTTCAGCACCTGCTTTCTGCGGTTTTGCCATAAGTCCACGCATACCGGCCAACTGACGAATCTGGTCTTTAGAACCACGGGCACCTGAATCAAGCATCATGTAGACAGCGTTGAATCCCTGGTCAGCCTCGGTCATCTCCTTCATCAGGACGTCACCCAACTCGTTATTTACGTGTGTCCAGGCATCGATTACCTGATTGTAACGCTCGTTGTCGGTGATGAATCCCATGTTATAGTTGTCGGTAATCTGGCGAACTTCCTCATTACCTTTTGCCACAAGGTCAGCCTTCTCCTTAGGAATAATGATATCATCAAGGTTGAACGACAGACCTGCCAGATATGCCATGCGGTAACCGAGGTTCTTGATACCGTCGAGGAACTCGCAGGCACGTGCAAATCCAACAGCCTTAATTACATCGGCAATAATATCGCGAAGACTCTTCTTAGATATAATCTTGTTTACATAACCTACTTCCTCAGGAATAATTCCATTGACAATCACACGGCCGACAGATGTCTCAACCATCTTGTCTACCAATTTGCCGTTATCATCAAGGTCTTTAACAATAACCTTAACCTGAGCGTGCAGGTCGCATTTGCCTTCATTGTGTGCAATGATAGCCTCTTCAGGACCATAGAATGTAAGTCCCTCACCCTTTGCACCCGGACGTATCTTTGTGATATAATAAAGTCCGAGCACCATATCCTGTGAAGGCACCGTGATAGGCGCACCGTTGGCTGGATTAAGGATGTTGTGGCTCTGAAGCATCAATATCTGTGCCTCGAGCACGGCCTCGTTGCTCAAAGGAAGGTGAACAGCCATCTGGTCACCGTCGAAGTCGGCGTTGAACGCTGTACATGCCAACGGGTGGAGCTGAATAGCCTTACCTTCGATAAGTTTAGGCTGGAATGCCTGGATACCCAGACGGTGAAGTGTAGGCGCACGGTTGAGCAATACAGGGTGTCCCTTCATTACATTTTCA
>OGYL01001849.1_pt1 | contig 15626 bp, 10 predicted proteins | sample 1576541 | NCBI WGS metagenome assembly OGYL01 (sample SAMEA3541551, study PRJEB24748) | human gut metagenome | biome: human gut; feature: human-associated habitat; material: faeces | place: China | collected 2012 | reverse complement strand
AATCCGCGAACTTATAAACAATATACCACAAGGACTTGAAACAGAGATATTTGTACATGGAGCAATTTGCTGGGCATATTCAGGAAGATGCTATCTAAGTGATTTTCTTGCATGTAGAAACGCAAATTTAGGAGATTGTGCACAAAGTTGCAGATGGGCATATAATGTATATTTAGAAGAAAAAAATAATCCGGGAAATTTAATGCCTGTTGAAGATGACAGCAATGGAACATATATATTATCTTCAAAAGATTTATGCCTAATTAGAAGAATACCAGATATAGTTGACATGGGAGTAACCAGCTTAAAAATAGAAGGTAGACTAAAATCTGAATATTATGTTGCAAGTGTTGTTAATGCATACAGAAATGCGATAGATGATTATATAAATAATCCACAAGGATATGATTATAACAAATACTTAACAGAGCTAGAAAAAGTAAAAACAAGAGGGTTAACAGAGTTTTTCTTTAATGATAAAAGCAATAAAGATTTTCAAGAATATGAAGGAAAACAATATAATCCAGAATATGAATATGGAGCACAAGTATTAGAATATAATGAAGATAAATCAATTCTTAAGATAGGAAACAAGCTAAATGTCGGAGATAAAATGGAAATATTAATTCCAGATAGAATAACACCAGAAGAATTTACTATAAACAAAATGTGGGATACAGAAACAGATGAAGAAATAGAAACTGTAAATCCAGGAAAATTAGGACAATCAGTAAAAATGCATTTGCCTATAAAATGTGAAACTGGTTGGATGATAAGAAGAAAAAAATAAGAGGTCAGGCACTTCTGAATTAAACGTGCATATAATAAAATGTAAGTTTAATCGGAGGTGCTTTTATGTTTCTTGGAGGAGTAATTGGAGGATTTTTATCCTTTATGGGTTCTGGGACATTTGCTGTTGGTTACATAGCCAATAATAGCTTGTTTCCAGAAGCTTTAAGCAGTGAAGAAGAAAAGAAATACATACAAATGATGAGCAAAGGGGATGAGGAAGCAAGGAATATTTTAATAGAACATAACTTACGACTAGTAGCACATGTGTGCAAAAAATATGCAAATTCAAATGTTGACCAAGATGACTTAATATCAATAGGTTCAATAGGATTAATAAAAGGAATAAACAGTTATGATGTACATAAAAATATTAAATTATCAACATACATATCAAAATGTATTGATAATGAAATACTAATGTATCTTAGATCTATAAAAAAATTAAATTCAGAAGTTTATTTAGAAGATCCAATAGGAAAAGACAAAGATGATAATACAATAACATTAAAAGAGATACTAGAAAATGATGATAAACCAATAGAAGAAGAAATTGAACTAAAATTAAGAATAAAAAAATTATATGAAAAAATAAAAAGTAGTTTGCAAGAAAGAGAGAGAATTATTTTAGAATTAAGATTTGGATTAAACGGAGCAGAGCCACAAACTCAGCATGAAATAGCAAAAGAAATGGGAATATCAAGATCGTATGTTTCAAGAATAGAAACTAAAGCAATAAACAAACTTGCAAAAGAAATAAAAGAATAATTGTACCGACTGAGCGGTCTAATATTCAAAATATAAATACTATGGTAAAATAACATGAAGAGTTAAGCTACATTTTAACAATGGCTGACGAAGTAAAGGAAAAAGATATGAAAGAAAAGATGTTTAAAGCAAAAGAGTACAATAATTTTAAAGAAATAATAAAAGAATCAACAAAAAAATATAAGGAAAATGCAGCATTTGTAATAAAAGAAAAAGACGGAACAAAAACTAATATAACTTACGAAAAACTATCAGAAGATATACATAATCTTGGAATAATGTTCTATATAATGGGACTAGAGAATAAAAGAACTGCTATAATTGGAAAAAATCAATATGCCTGGGTTGTAACACATTTAGCAAACCAATTAGGAGGAATAGTATCAGTACCATTAGATAAAGATTTACAATATGATGAATTAGAAAATTCATTAATAAGAAGCAAAGCCGAGTGCATAGTATTTGATCAAAAGTTAATACCTCAAATATTAAAAATACAAGAAAACAATAAAACTAATATTTGCACATTTATTTGTATGAATGAAAATGAACAAGGATTTTTAAGTATACCAGAAATAATAAACAAAGGAAAAGAATACAAGAAAAACAAAAATTCAAAATATATGCAAAAAGAGAAAGAATATGATAATGTCAAAATAGACAATAACAAAATGAGCATATTATTATTCACATCTGGAACAACATCAAAATCAAAAGCAGTAATGTTATCACAAAAAAACATAGTATCAAATATATATGCAATGCAAAAAGTAGAAGACATAAGACCTAATGATACTAATATAGCATTTTTACCATTTCACCATATATTTGGATCTACATGTATGATAGTAATGCTAGCATGTGGTGTAAAAACAGTATTTCCAGATGGATTAAGATACATAAAACAAAATTTAAATGAATACAAAGTTACATTATTTGTCGGCGTTCCGGTATTAGTTGAAGCTATATACAAAACAATAATGAAAGAAGTAAATAAGCAGGGAAAAACAAAATTAATAAAAAATGCAATAAAAATTAGTAATATGCTTAGAAAAATTCATATAGATGTTAGAAGAAAATTATTCAAATCAGTTATAGATGCTCTAGGAGGAGAACTAAGACTTATAATATCAGGTGGAGCACCAGCTGATCCATTAATTTCAAAAGGATTTAATGATCTAGGAATTAAAACTGTTCAAGGGTATGGATTAAGTGAAACTTCACCAGTAATTTGCGCCGAAAACAATTGGAATATACGCAATGGTTCTGTAGGAAAACCAATGATAAATGATAAAATAGAAATAGTAAATAAAGATGAAGAAGGCATAGGAGAGATTAGAGTAAAAGGTCCAAATGTTATGCTGGGATATTACGAGATGCCAGAAACTACAGCAGAAGTATTAAAAAATGGCTGGTTTTATACAGGAGATTTGGGATATATAGATAAAGATGGATTTTTATTTATTACAGGTAGAAATAAAAATTTAATTGTATTAAAAAACGGCAAAAAAGTATTTCCAGAAGAATTGGAAACTTTAGTTGGCAGAATAGAATGTGTCAGTGAATGTATGGTATTTGGTTTGCCAGATGAGAAAGATAAAGATGATGTCAAATTATCAGTAAAAGTAGTATATGATAAAGAAGAAGTTAAAAAGAAATATGGAAATATAGATGAAAAAGAGATTTACAATATTATGTGGAATAAAATCAAAGAACTTAATACAACATTTCCTAGATATAAACATATACAAAAATTAATATTAACAGATGAAGAACTAATAAAAACTACAACCAAAAAAGTAAAAAGACAAGAAGAAATGAAAAAAATAATTGAACAAAATTCACTCGCAATAAATAAGTAGTAATGATATGATAAACCTGAAAAATAAATATGGAGTATCATTATGATAAACAGAAAAGAAAGATAAGATAAAAAAGAATGTTTCAAAAAATTGGAGCATTTTTTTTTATAAAAATTTATCATAAATCTATTGACAGTTGAATATATATTCAACTATAATATTAGTTGAATAAACATTCAACTAAAGAAAGGAGAAATATGAGCGAGGACATAGAAATCTGTGACATGCAAGTTATACACGAAGATGTTGTAAATAGCGTAATAGAGCAACTACCGAGTGACAAGAGGATAGAGGAACTTGCAAACTTTTATAAGATTTTTTCAGATCCAACCAAAATAAAAATATTATGGGCATTAGACATATCTGAAATGTGTGGATGCGACTTAGCTGCAATAACAGGTGTAACTAAATCAGCAATATCACATCAATTAAGTTCACTAAAAGAACTTAATCTTGTAAAAGCACGAAAACAAGGAAAAATTGTTTATTATTCATTATCAGATAATTGTGTAAAAGAAATACTTGAAAAAGGTGTAATACACACAATAAATAGATAAGGTTAATAATTTATGGTTTATGGGTATATCCTAAAATCCAAATGAATTACAAAAGGAAAAGTAAATGAAAGAAAAAATTGCTAAAATAGTATCAAGTGTAATTTTATTGATAGCAGCGATAATTTTAAAAAGCCAGATTGCATGGCTAAGTACAGTATTATTTTTGATCAGCTACATAATAGTTGGTTTTGAAGTAATAAAAGAAGCTTTTGAGAATATAAAAGAGGGCGAAATCTTTGATGAAAATTTCTTAATGACAATAGCAACTGTAGGAGCATTAATAATAGGAGAATTTCCTGAAGCAGTTGCAGTAATGATTTTCTACAATGTTGGAGAAATGTTTGAAGAAATAGCAACTGATAAATCAAAAAAATCAATAGAAAATTTAATGAATATTAGACCAGACTATGCTAATTTAAAATCAGATGATGGAAAAATAACTAAAGTATCTCCAGATAAAGTAAAAGTAGGAGACATAATAGTAGTAAAACCAGGAGAAAAGATACCACTAGATGGAATAATAATAGAAGGAAATTCAAATATCAATACAGCAGCACTAACAGGTGAATCACTTCCAAGTGAAGTTCAAGTTGACTCAGAAGTTTTGAGTGGATGCATAAACCTAACAGGAATCATTACAATAAAAGTAGAAAAAGAATATGGAGAATCAACTGTATGCAAAATATTAGACTTAGTACAGCATGCAACAACTAAAAAAGCAGTTGCAGAAAATTTTATAACTAAATTTTCTAAAGTATATACACCAATAGTTGTAATACTTGCACTTATAATAGCAATAGTGCCAAGTTTTATATTAAAAATAGGAACTCCATATGAATGGATTTATAGAGCATTAACATTTTTAGTTATATCATGTCCTTGTGCATTAGTAATATCAGTACCTTTAAGCTTTTTCGGAGGAATTGGTGGAGCATCAAAACAGGGAATATTAATAAAGGGAAGTAACTATATGGATTACCTAGCAAAATTAGATACAATAGTATTTGATAAAACAGGAACATTAACAAAAGGCACATTTATAGTAGATAAAATTATATTAGCAGATGAAACTAAATATTCATATCCTTTAAATAAAGAGGGAAAAGAAAAATGTGCAGAAATATTAAAATATGCAGCCTATGCAGAACATTATTCATCACATCCTGTTGCAACATCAGTAAAAAACGCGTATATAGATGAAATTGATGAAAGCAAGATTTTAGATCTACATGAAATTGCAGGAAAAGGAGTAATGTGCAAAGTAGATGGAAAAGAAGTTTGCGTTGGAAATGAAAAATTCGTAAATGAAAAAGTAGAAATAAAAAAAGCAGATAATAGTAAAACAACATTGTATGTTTCAGTAGATAGAAAATACATTGGTAGAATCGCAATAACAGATGAGATAAAAGAAGATAGCAAAAAAGCAATAGAAATGCTTAGAAAAGAAGGAGTAAGCAATATCGTAATGCTTACAGGAGATAAGAAAGAGGCTGCAGACAAAGTAGCAAAGGAAATCAATATAGATAAAATATATTCAGAATTATTACCAGCAGACAAAGTAGCAAAAGTTGAAGAATTATTAAACAATAAAGATGATTCAAAGGCACTTGCTTTTGTAGGAGATGGAATAAATGATAGCCCAGTTCTTGCAAGAGCAGATATAGGAATTGCAATGGGAGGATTAGGATCAGATGCAGCTATTGAAGCGGCAGATATTGTAATAATGACAGATGAGCCATCGAAGGTAGCTAAAGCAATACAAGTAGCTAAGAAAACAATAAAGATAGCTCATGAAAACATTGCATTTGCAATTTTTATAAAGGTGTTAATATTAATACTAAGTGCAGTAGGAATTGCAACAATGTGGGAAGCTGTATTTGCGGATGTTGGAGTAACAATAATTGCAGTATTAAACTCATTTAGAGCAATGAAAGTACAATAAAATTATAGCCACGTATATTACGTGGCTTATTTACATAATAGAGCAAAATTTAATCAAAATGTTATTGACAAATAAAAATCGTTAGGTCATAATATAAGTTGAATAACAATAGAAAAAAGATTTTTTAGTTTACAAAGGAGGAAATTATATGCCTTACGTTTTTAATAAAATTACAGTAAGACCACAATTACCAAAAAGAATAAGCAAATTATATGATATATCATACAACTTATGGTGGTCATGGAATACAGAATTTTTAAGATTATTTAAAAAGATAGATATGGATTTATGGGAAAAATGCGAGAAAAATCCTGTAAAATTTTTAAGACTTGTTTCACAAGATAGATTAGAAGAAGCTGCAAGCGATCAAGAGTTTTTAAAAGAATATGATAAAATAGTAAGAAACTTTGAAGATTATATGGATGCAAAATCAACATGGTATAGCAAAAAATATCCTAATAATGCACATGATTTAATTGCATATTTTTCAGCTGAATATGGTTTAGATGAAACAGTAGCAATATATTCTGGTGGACTTGGAATTTTATCAGGAGACCATTTAAAATCATCAAGTGACATGGGAATTCCTTTAGTAGGAATCGGATTATTATATAAACATGGATATTTCCATCAAGTGATAAATGGATTTGGTCAGCAAGAATCTGTATACAAAGATGTAGATTTAACTACACTACCAATACATACAGTAAAAGATGATGAAGGAAATGATCTTTTAATATCATTAAAATTTCCTCTTAAAAACATCTATTTAAAAGTATGGAGAATTGAAGTTGGAAGAGTAACTTTATACTTATTAGATTCAGATATAGAAGCAAATATAGAAGAATATAGAGATGTTACAACAACCCTATATGGTGGTGACCAGGAAATGAGAATCCAACAAGAGATTGTACTAGGAATGGGAGGAGTACAATTACTATATAGATTAGGATTAAAGCCTACTGTATATCACATGAATGAAGGACATTCATCATTCTTAACATTAGAATTAATAAAAAATGTAATGAAAACAAAACAAGTATCATTTGAAATTGCAAGAAACATTGTATCAGCAGAAACAGTATTTACAACACATACACCAGTACCTGCTGGAAATGATATATTCCCTAAAAATTTAGTTGAAAGATATTTTGATAAATATTGGGATAAGCTAGGAATATCAAAACAGGAATTTTTAGAATTAGGAACAAAACCACAAGAAGATGTTAATACATCAGGATTTAACATGGGAATATTAGCTTTAAAAATTGCTGGAAAGAAAAATGGTGTTAGTAAATTACATGGAGCTGTATCAAGAGATTTATTTGGTGATGTATGGACAAATGTTCCAGCAAATGAAGCACCGATAGATTATGTAACAAATGGAGTACATACATGCTCATGGCTTGCACCAACAATGAAAGATTTATATAATGAATATTTAAGACCATATTGGCAAGACAATATTCAAGACGATGATGTATGGAAAGACATAGAGAAGATACCAGATGAAGAACTTTGGAAAATGCATCAAGCTAGAAAAGAAAAACTATTAAAAATAGTAAAAAACTCAACAGTAACAAGACTTAGAAGATATAATTATTCGTATGAAGATATTGACGAAATAGTAGGAAAACTTGATCCAAATGTATTAACAATCGGATTTGCAAGAAGATTTGCAACATATAAAAGAGCTACATTAATATTTAGAGATCTTGAAAGGATAACAAAAATATTTAATGAAAAAAATATGCCAATACAAATAATATTTGCAGGAAAAGCTCATCCACAAGATACAGAAGGACAGAGACTAATACAGTTTATTCATGATTTAGCACTAAAGCCACAATTCAAAGGAAAGATATTCTTATTAGAAAACTATAACATAGGAATGTCGAGATACCTAGTATCAGGAGTAGATGTTTGGCTAAATAATCCTCGTAGACCATTAGAAGCATCTGGAACAAGTGGACAAAAAGCAGCAGTAAATGGTGTAATAAACTTTAGCGTATTAGATGGTTGGTGGGCAGAAGGTTACAACCAAAAGAATGGCTGGACAATTGGAACAAATGCAGAATACAAAAACTATGATGAACAAGATGATGCAGATGCCAATAGTATGTATGATACATTAGAAAATAAAATAATGCCAACATATTATGATAAAAATGAAAAAGGATATTCTGATAATTGGCTAAAAATAATGAAAAATTGCATAATATCAAATGCAGGAAAATTTAGTACAGCAAGAATGCTACAAGATTATGTATCAAAAATGTACATACCATTATGCAATTTAAGCAATAAATATTACAATGACTTAGAAAAAGTAAGCCAATATAATGAATGGAAAAACATTATATCAAAACAATGGAACAACATAAAAATAATGCAAAGTAAATCTAATTACAATGACATAACAGTAGATGCAGGAAATAAAATCACAGTAGGATGTGAAATAACATTACCAAATGATTTAATAAAAATAGAAAACATAGATGTCCAAGTTTACTATGGAAAGATTACAGAAGAAGGAGTAGTTGATGATATACAAATAACATCAATGAAACTAGAAGATACTGAAAAAGATAAATATATATTCAGTGCTAAAATAGAATTAAAAAATGGCGGAGACTATGGATATACATTTAGAGTAATACCTAAAAATGAAATGATATTAGATCCGATGAATTTAGATTTGGTAAAATGGATAACAGATACGAATAACAATTAATTTCCAAGAAAGCATTGACAAAATATAGACAAATGAGTTATAATGTAATTGTTACATAAGTGAGAGCAAAGAGTGGAAGCCAATTCCACTCTTTAATTCATGTTAATAAATAATAGAAAGGTTTTTAAATATGACCGCTTTAGAAACAAAAATAAAAGAGGCAATAGAGCCAATAATAACAAAATTAAATTACAAAATATATGATGTAATTTATGAAAAAGAAGGAAAAGACAATTATTTAAGAATATTCATTGACACAGACAAAAAAGAAGGAATTAGTTTAAATGATTGTGAAACAGTTAATAATGGTATTACAGACTTCTTAGATGAGAAGAATTTCATAAAATCACAATATTTCTTAGAAATTTCATCACCAGGAATAGAAAGAAGAATTAGAGATGACGAACAATTAGAGCAAAATCTTAATTCAAAAGTAGAAGTACATTTATATAAAGCAATAGAAAAAGAAAAAACGATAATTGGAATCTTAGAAAAATTTGACGATAATACTGTTACAATAAAGAAATCAGATGAAAAAGAAATAATCATAGAAAAAAATAATATAACAAATATGAAAACAGTTTTTAATTGGGAGGAAAATTAAAATGAAGAAAAAAGAAACAAAGGTAGTAAATAAAGGAATTGATACTACAGAGTTATTACTAGCAATGGATGAACTAGAGAAAAACAATGGAATAAATAAAGACTTCCTAATGGAATCAATAGAATCAGCACTTGTTGTAGCATATAAAAGAAACTTTGAATGCTCAGATGAAAATGTAAAAGTAGTATTAGATAAAATTGATGGAAAAATGCACGTATATCAAGAAAAAGATGTTGTTGAAAATGTTGAAGATGATAAAAAAGAAATATCTTTAAAAGATGCTAAAGAAATAAACAGTGATTATGAAGTTGGCGATAAAGTACAATTTGAATTAATGCCAAAAGAATTTGGAAGAATTGCAGCACAAACAGCAAAACAAGTAATTACTCAAAAAATAAGAGAAGCATCAAGAGACGTAATATTTAAAGAATTTGCTGACAAAAAAGGCGAAATAATAACAGGATTAGTACAAAAAGCAGATGGTGGAGCAGTTATACTTGATTTAGGCAAGATAGAAGGAGTTATGCCTAAGAAAGAACAAATACCTACTGAAAAATATCATGTAAATGATAAAATAAAAACATGTATTATCAGTGTTGAAAAAGGTGCAAAAGGATCAACACAAATTATCCTATCAAGAGCTAGCACAGAATTTGTAAGAAAATTATTTGAAATAGAAATCCCAGAAATATATGAAGGATTAATAGAAATTAAGAGTATCTCAAGAGAAGCTGGATCAAGAAGCAAAGTTGCAGTATATTCACCAAATCCTAATATTGACCCAGTAGGTTCATGTGTAGGACAAAAAGGAATACGTATACAAAATATAATAAACGAATTGAACGGAGAAAAAATTGATGTAATTGAATGGAACGAAGATCCATCAATATTCATATCAACAGCATTGCTTCCAGCTAAAGTATTAGCAGTAGATATAAAAGAAGACGAACATTTTGCACAAGTAATAGTACCAGATGATCAACTATCATTAGCAATAGGAAAATCAGGACAAAATGCAAAATTAGCAGTTAGATTAACAGGATGGAAAATAGATATAAAGAGTGAATCTCAATTTAGAGAAATGCTTATGAAAAATCAAGAAGAAAACAATGAAGAAACAGAAGAAGATTTTAATAAAGCTGATACAGAAGAAAATATAGAGGAGACAGATTTTAATAAAGCAGACTAAATAAAATTCATAAACTTGAACAAAAGTATATAAAATATATAGAAAGCTATAAAAATGTATAAACATTTTATAGAATCGGGGGTGAATTTATTGGCTAAAATAAAAATATACGAAATAGCAAAAGAACTAAAGATAGACAATAAAGATGTATTAGAAACAGCCAAAAAAATGGGATTAAAAGTTACTAGTCATTTAAGTGGTATCGAAGAAAATGATGTAAAGAGGTTGAAGGAAAATTTGAAAAAAAGCGAAAAGGATATAAAACCAGAAAAAATGGAAAAGAAAGCAAAAACAGAAAAAAAAGATGAAATAAAAACAACAGGTCAAATAATAATAAGAAGAGAAGTAATAGTAGAAGACAAAAAGCAAGAAACAAATAAAAATCAGAAAAATGGTATTGGTTTTAATGTACAAAGAAGAAACAAAGATTTTAATATAGTTTATAGAGAAAAGCCAACAAAGCCAATGACCGTTAATGAACTATTTGGAATAAAACCAAAGGCTACTAAAAAAGAAGAACCAAAAGTTGAAGAAAAGAAAAAAGTTGAAAATAAAGTAGAAAGTGCTGCAACTGAAAAAGTAGAAGCTCCAAAACAACCAGAAATAAAAGAACCAGAGACAAAGAAAAATAATGAAAAGATTAATAACGAAACTAAAACAATAAGCAAGGAAGTAAAAGCAGAAACAAAGATTATGGAAAATAAACAAACAAATAAAAGCTTTAATAAAGACAATTTCAATAGAAATGGATATAACAAAGAAAATAATCAAAGAGAAGGTTTTAGCAAAGATAGAAACTTTAATAAGAATGGAAGAGACGGATTTGCTAGAAATAACAGAGACGGAAACAACTATAGAGATAATAGAGGATTCAGAAACAACAATTCTCAAGATGGCAAATTTGGAAACAGAAACAATAACTCTGGATTTAACAAAGAAGGTTCAAGAAGTTTTAGAGATAATAATAATGGTTCATCTTTCAAAAGAGATTTCAAACAAAGACCTGCAAATAATAAATCTATTGACAAAAACATTAAGGATATTGTATCTATTGATATTATGGAAAAAGACAATCAAAGAGATTACAGCACAAAAATTATTGACAAACAAAAAGCTAATAGAAATCTAGAGGACAAAAAGAAAAATAACAGAAATAGAAGAGGATCAGATGAAGAATCATTTGATGAAGATAAATTAAGAGACTTAAAGCAAGTAAATAGATTGTCTAATATGTTTGAAGATCAAGAAGGAGGAATGCTTGATTATTACGACCTAACTACAGCAAGAGGAAAGAAAAATAAGAAAAAAGCTAAGAAAGATGGAGAAAGAAATAAGCAAAAAATCTTTGAATTAAAAGAGATTACAATTCCATCAAATATATCTGTAAAAGATTTAGCAACAGATTTAAAGAAAACAAGTACAGAAGTAATTAAGAAATTATTTGACTTAGGAATAATGGCAAATATCAATCAAACACTTGATTTTGATACAGCATATTTAGTAGCTGATGCTTTTGGAGTAATGGCAACTAAAAAAGAAGAAATCAAAGATGAAGACATATTATTTGATGATTCAGAGGATAAGGAAGAAGATTTACAACAAAGACCACCAGTTGTAGTTGTTATGGGTCACGTTGACCATGGAAAAACTTCACTTCTTGATGCAATTAGACAAACAAATGTAATTGAAGGAGAAGCTGGAGGAATCACACAACATATTGGTGCATACAAAGTAAATGTAAATGGAAGAGAAATAACTTTCTTAGATACACCAGGACATGAAGCCTTTACAAGCATGCGTGCAAGAGGAGCTCAAATCACAGATATAGCAATATTAGTTATAGCAGCAGATGATGGTGTTATGCCTCAAACAGTAGAGGCAATAAACCATGCAAAAGCAGCAGGAATACCAATAATTGTTGCAGTAAATAAGATTGACTTACCAGGAGCAAATGTTGATAAAGTTAAGAAAGAATTAATGAAGTATGAACTAGTTCCGGAAGAATGGGGCGGAGATACAATATTTGTGCCAATTTCAGCAAAGAAGAACATTAATATAGATAACTTATTAGAAATGGTTCTACTTGTTGCGGATATGCAAAACTTAAGAGCTAACCCTAATAGACAATCAAAAGGAACAGTTATAGAAGCAAGACTTGACAAAGCACAAGGACCAATCGCCTCTGTATTAGTTCAAAGAGGAACTTTAAATGTAGGAGATACTATCATTTTAGGAACATCTATAGGAAAAATCAGAACAATGAAAAATGATAAAGGAAAGATGGTAAGAGAAGCTGGACCATCAACACCAGTTGAAATCACAGGTTTACATGAAGTTCCAGAAGCAGGAGATGTATTCTACGAAGTTAAAAATGAAAAAGTAGCAAAACATTTAATTGAACAAAGAAAGCTAGAGAACCGTGAGAAAACACTAAATAGTACTGAAGCAGTAACACTAGATAACCTATTTGACAAAATGGCGAGTGAAGATTTAAAGCAATTAAATATCATTGTAAAAGCTGATGTTCAAGGTACAGCAGAAGCAATGAAATCATCACTTGAAAAACTATCAAATGATGAAGTTAGAGTATCAGTAATTCACTCAAGTGCAGGTGGTGTAACTGAATCAGATGTTCAACTTGCAAAAGCAGCAAATGCAATTATAATAGCATTTAATGTACGTCCAGTTGGAGCAGCAAAGAATTTAGCTGAAAAAGATGGAGTAGAAATAAAACAATACTCTGTAATATATCAAGCTATCGAAGACGTACAGGATGCAATGAAAGGAATGCTTGCACCAGTTTACCAAGAAGTAAATATCGGAAATGCAGAAGTAAGACAGACATTTAGAATATCTAATGTAGGAACAATAGCTGGATGCTTTGTACTAGATGGAAAACTAGAAAGAAATGCTGGAGTAAGAGTAATCCGTGAAGGTGTAGTAATTCATGACGGAAAATTAGTGTCATTAAAAAGATTTAAAGACGATGCTAAAGAAGTATCTAAAGGATTTGAATGTGGACTTCAAATTGAAGACTACAATGATCTAAAAGAAGGAGATACAATTGAAGCATATATTAAAGAAGAAGTAAAAAGATAATAATAAATGACCTGATAATTGAACACAAAGTTACAGTTATTAGGTCATTTTAGAATTAAGGAAGGATTAAAAATGGCTAAAAACACAAATAGATTAGGGAGAGTTGACGAAGAACTTAGAAAAGAAATAAGTCAAGTGATAAACTATGAACTAAAAAATCCTGATGTAACAGGAATGGTAAGTGTTACAAAAGTAAAAGTAACACCAGATTTAAAATATGCAAAAGTATATGTTAGTGTTTTAAACTCTAAAAATTTAAAACAAACAATACAAGGTCTAAAAGATTCAGCAGGATTTATAAGAAGCAGAGTTGCTGCAACTGTTAATTTAAGAATAACACCACAATTAGTGTTTGAATATGATGATTCAATAGTTTATGGTGAAAAAATAGATGCAATATTAAATGAACTAAAAAAAGAGAGAAAATCTGATAATAATGAAGATTAGAAGAAAATAAAGGAGACAAAGAATGACTACTTTAGACGAAATATTAGAAAAAATAAAAAGTGCGAATAACATAGTAGTATTAACACATGAAAATCCAGATGGAGATGCTATAGGTTCGAGCTTAGCTTTATATCAAGCTTTAAAAGCTTTAAATAAAGACGTAGAAGTAATAATACCAAAATACTCAAAGATATTTGAAGTACTACCATGTATATCAGAAGCACGTAAAGAAGGTACAAGAGAAAAATATGATTTAGCAATATCTGTTGATTGTGCAACAATAAAACTATTAAATGGCTGGTCAAATTATTTTGAAGATGCAAATACAAGAATCATGATAGACCATCATAGCGTTAATGACATGTTTGGCGATGTAAACTATGTTGATCCAAGTGCTCCTGCGTGCGCACAAGTCCTTTACAGGCTTTTTCAATTCTATGGATGGGATATTAATCAATCAATAGGAACATGCCTAATAGCGGGAATAATAACAGATACAGGAGGGTTTCAATATTCAAAAGTATCACAAGAAACATTTGCAATAGCATCAGAGCTATTAGCCAAAGGTGTAAACATATCAAGAATATATAAACAAATGCTTGAGACTCATACAAAAACAAGCTTTGAACTAAGAAAAATAGCACTTGATAGAATGGAGTTTATAGACAATGACAAAATAACATTTACATATATAACTAAAGAAGATGAGCAAAATGTAAATGCAGAAACAGGCGACTATGAAGGAATAGTTAATGAAGGTAGAGGAATCGAAGGAGTCGAAGTATCAATATTCCTACATGAAAATGAAAAAGGATTTAAAGTATCTCTAAGATCATCAGAAAATATAAACGTAGCAGATGTATGTTTAATGTTTGGCGGCGGCGGTCATGCACAGGCAGCAGGTGCAACAATGCAAGGAACTCCAACTCAGATTAGAGATAAAATACTTTCAGAAGTAAGAAGACAGATGAAATAATTTATATAAAATTTTAGATGTAGCGAAATGACGAATGTTCATTTCGCTATAACTATATAGATTTTTGAGTAAAATATCGCGATTTGTTATACTTCAATTACTTTGAATTAAGCAATAAAGATTAGCTCAAAAGCATTATGTAAATTAAAAACCAACTTTATTCAATATTATATATATACAAATAAATTTAATTTATAAAGAAAAAATAGTTACGTAAACCTACATTAGGCTGAATGATACAGTGAAATAAAAAAATATAACCCCAAAGACTAAAAATAAGATAAAACATGAAAACAACGATAAACTAAAGAAAAATACGAATTAAAATGTCATTAAAAGGCAATAATAAAAAATAAAATAAAAAACTTTAAAAAAAATGAAAAAAAGTGTTGACTTTTTAGCCAGACGATAGTATAATAAAAAACGTCCCAAGCAGAACGGATACAACAAGAAACACAGGGACATAAAGTACATTGAAAAGTAAACAATGAATCTTTTGAGAAACCAATAAAAGCGGTAGTTAATTGTACTACCAAGTAAAGAAATTTACTTAAAAGAAAAACAATAAAAACAGATTTAAAATGAGCTATAAACTCAAACATATTTAATATGAGAGTTTGATCCTGGCTCAGGATAAACGCTGGCGGCGCACATAAGAC
>OGYL01001837.1_pt1 | contig 15658 bp, 15 predicted proteins | sample 1576541 | NCBI WGS metagenome assembly OGYL01 (sample SAMEA3541551, study PRJEB24748) | human gut metagenome | biome: human gut; feature: human-associated habitat; material: faeces | place: China | collected 2012 | reverse complement strand
GAATTTGCTCCCATGTTTGAGGATTGCAAAGCAAAACTCTCGGGCAAAAAAATCGCGCTTTTCGGCTCATACGGCTGGGGCGACGGCGAATGGATGCGCACATGGGAAGAAAACCGGTCCATGCAAGGTCAACGCCCTCACCGGAAGCCAGAACCTGGGAGAACTTCTCGCTGTACTCTTCAAACGGAACGTCAATGAACTCAACGGTGGTGTTGGGAACGTACTGCTGGAGCTGCTCATTGAAAGCGGCCCAGACCTTGTCGGAGTTGGCCTGCTTGCCGGCGCCGGTGATCATGAGCTGAATGGTCTTCTGCTCAAGCGCGGGCTCGGCAGTCTCTTCGGGAGCTTCAGGGGTTTCGGTGTTGTCGGTGGTTTCCGCCGGCTCAGTCGTGGCGGGGGTTTCGTCCGCAGCGGGAGTCTCAGCAGTCTTGCTGCAGCCCGCCAGAACGATGCTCAGAACCATGATCATGGCAAGGAGCAGGCAAATGGTTCTCTTTTTCATGATATCCTCCTTAGATTTTAGGTGATATGGGGTGTCGCTTTCTCTTGTAAACGCCTCAAAACGCGGTACCATTCGTTTTCAGGCATACAATTCATAAAACAGGCTGTTCTCTCAGCCCTTGACTGCGCCGATCGTCAGACCCTGCGCAAAATACTTCTGGAAGAACGGGAACACGACCAGCATGGGGCCTGCGGCGATGACGCACATGGCGAATTTCAGCGATTCGCTCGGCAGCATACTCGTGTCCAGCGAAACGCTGCCGGACATCATGGGGTTGTTCGCAAGATTCTTCATGAATTCCGCCTGATCCATCATGCGCTGTAAGAGATATTGCAGCGTATAGAGGCTTTCGTTGCGGATGTAGATCATGGACGTGGTATAATCGTTCCAGCGGGCGACCAGCGCCATAAAGCCAAGGGACGCAAAAACGGGCGTGGACAGCGGCAAAACGACCGAAAAGAAGATGCGCAGCTCGCTTGCGCCGTCCAGATACGCCGCCTCAAACAGCGTCTCGGGCAGGCCCTTGAAGAACGTCCGGAATACCATGGTGTTCCACGCGCCGCCGGTGATGCCGGGCAGAATGTAGATCCAGATGGAATCCGCCAGCTTATAATACTTGGCGAAGATAATGTAGTTCGGAATCATACCGGCGCTGAAGAGCATGGTAAAGAAGATAAAGACCGTGATGGGCCTGCGGTAGCGGAAATTGCTCCGGGAAAGGGGATACGCCGCCAGCGCCGCGACCAGACTGCTGAGGACCGTACCGACCACAGCCTGAAAGATGGTCACGCCGTAGGCGCGCAGCACGCGCGTGCCGCTGGAGAATGCCGACTTGTACGCGTCGAGCGTAAAATCACGCGGCAGCAGGGAAAAGCCGCCGGAGGTCAGGGCCTGTTCGCTGGTGAACGAGGCGGAGATAACCACGATCAGTGGAAGCACGAAGCAGGCGCACATCAGGAAAAAGAAAATATACAGGATGATGTTGAACGTCTGATTTCGGCTGAGTTTACTTTTTGTGCTCATAAGATGATCCCTCCCACTTAAAACATCGAGTTGTCCGGGGAGATCTTCTTGACGATCCAGTTGGACAGCAGAACAAGGAACATACCCACAACAGACTGAATGAGGCCCGTCGTCGCGCCGATCGCATAGCTGGATTCCTGCAGGGAACGATAGACGTAGGTGTTGAGGATATCCGTCGTTGCGTACAGCGTCGAGGTATTTCTCGGGATAACATAGAACAAATCGAAGTTGCCGCTGATTAGGCTGCCCGCATTCATGATGGTGAAGATGCAGATCAGCGGGACAAGGTGCGGCAGGGAAATATGGAGCATCTTCTGGAAGCGGCTTGCGCCGTCGATCTCCGCCGCTTCATAGAGCGACGTGTCAATGCCCATCAGGGCTGCGAAATACATCATGGAGCCCATGCCGATGCCTTTCCAGAGGTTTACGACAGTCAGGATAAACGGCCAGTATTTCGGGTTCATATACACGTCAACGGGGTCACCGCCGAAGAACTGGATGATCTGGTTCATAAGACCGGTCCTCGGGCTGAGGATGGCGTAGACGATGTAGCCGACGATAACCATCGACATGAAGTTCGGGAAGGTGATGATGGTCTGATACGTTTTCAGCCGGCGCCTGCTTGTGATCTCAAACAGCAGAAGTGCGATGATCACGTTCGTGACCGGACTGAGCACCATGAACAAAAGACCATAGAGCACCGTGTTGCGCAGCGCACGGTCAAGCGCGACAGACTGGATGATCCACTTGAAGTTGGCCAGACCGCACCAGTCGCTGCCGAGGATGCCCTTGGAGAATTTATAATTCTTGAACGGAATGATGACTGCGGCTCCCATCGGTATATAGTTGAACAGGATATAACCGATGATCGCCGGGATACAGAGCAGCAGCAGCTGACGGCTGGCTTTTGCATCTGCCCGGCCTTTGTGGCCAAGGCGCGGCCCTTCCTTTTTTCTTTCCTTTGTCATGGTTCGCATGGGTTCCTCCGCTTTTGTTTTCTCCATTGTACGGGTTCGGTTTTTGATTTCCAAGGTGCGATTGTGACAAGATGGCTGGCGATTGTGACTGCGTTGATTGTGCATTATTCCTGCATCCAGTTGGTATCTGCGTGTTTATTTTAAGCATTGTCGCCAAAAAATCAGCATTGAATTTGACGATTCGTATTTGCTCTTTTGTTAATATGCACAGAGACGATTGCATGAAATTATGCAAAAGGCACATGCGCTGCCGCATGTGCCTTTCATATCGCTTATAAAAACTTCATGCTGACCAACCATTGGCGCAAAAGCTGCCGCCACTGTCCGACGGAGGCATCATCGAGCGCCAGCGCCTTGCCGTGCTGTCCAAACGGGAAGATGTGCAGCTCATACGGCACGTCACATTTTTGCAGTGCAGCGGCGTAGAGCATCGAATTGATTGCCGGAACGCTTGCATCCTGTGCTGTGTGCCAGAGAAAGGCGGGCGGAGTGTTTTCTGTCACACAGCGCTGCGGAGAATAGAATTCGATCTGTGCCTCATCCGGCACATCGCCGAGTAGAAAGCGGCGGCTCCAATCGTGTCGGTACTCGCCCATGTCGATCACACTATAGCACAGGACGGTAAAATCAGGGCAGGCAGATAGATTGTCAAGCTCATCCTGCGGCGGATAAAAGGCTTCATCATAGTGGACAGACAGTGTCGCTGCCAGATGGCCCCCGGCGGAAAAGCCCATGATGCCAAGGCGCTCGATCCCACGCTCCATGCAAAGCTTTCTTGCCAGCCGCATGGCCCGCTGCGCGTCGGACGGCTGCGCCGGGGCTTTGCTTGGCGCAACGCGGTATTCCAGTACAAAGGCCGTTATGCCGATCGTATTCAGCCACACGGCCACGTCATCGCCCTCATACGTTACGCGCTCGCTGTATGCGCCGCCCGCGCACACCACAATGGCTGTTTTGGCGCCGTCGCAGAAATACGGAGTGAGATACGGCTCAAACGCATCCGCCGGGCAGCGGTGCGGCATGGTTTGGTTCCATAGCTTTATCATGGATGCTTCTCCTTTCGCTGGCTCAAGTTCAGTCTCTGCTGGTATTCGCGCATGGAACAGCCCGCGAACCTCCGGAACACGGAATAAAAGCTTTTTTCGTCTTTATACCCGACCGCCTCCGGAATGGATTTGACATCCCGACCAGCCTCCAGCATTTGAATTGCCGCCTGAACACGGATGTGGGCCAGATAATCCGTAAATTTCTCGTTCATCTCTGTCTGGAATTTCCGGATAAAATGCCGCGGGCTGATGTGGACATACTCAGCCAGCTCCTGCACAGTCAGTTTTTCCGAGAGGTGCGACTGCATATAGACGCAGGCGCGCCCGATGGGATCGCTTTTCAGCGCGTCCTCCTGCGTGATATAGCCCTTTTCGGAAAGCAGCGCCCAGATGGCATCCATGTACGCCGCCATTCCCTGCGCGGAGGTCAGCATGCCCAGCGGCGCAGCCATCATGTTACTTCGGAGTTGCGCGGCCAGTGCCTCATCCCTGCGGCAAATTTCTGCGCGCAGTTCCTCCATCAAAGAGCGCACCAGCAGAGCCTCCATGCGCAGCGGAGCATCGCTCAGCAGCGGCTTGACTTTGGAATACATTTGCCAGTGATCCTCGTCGATGCCCGGCTTCAGTGCCAGAAGCAGCTTCAGAAGTCTCGAAATGCACTCATCCCAGTTTTGCTGGCCGCGCAGATATGCTTCTTCCCGACTTTCCGTGTGCAGTTCCTCTGAAACGCGGATCATCGCGCTGCGCAGCGCGTCGATCCCGTCAGACTTCGGCAAATAGTCATATGCACCGCACCGGACGGCTTGCTGCGCTTCCGCAAGGTTCGGCGTGTCAGTCAAAAAAATCACGCGGAGGCACGGAAACTGTCTGCGGACATGTCTGGCAAGTTCAAACCCAGACATATCCGGCAGGCTCGTATTTGTGATGAGCACGGCCGCAGCTTCGCCTTTCTGCATCCAGCGCAGCGTTCCTTCCGCCACACATTCGCCGCGTACCATGCTGAATCCCAACCCGTAAAAGTCAATGCCGTTGATCACCTCTGTGCGGTATCGCATACAGGGATCCGTAAAAAATGCTTCAAACATAAGCTGCCTCACATCCGTCCATCGGTCCAGTATCCTCTGTATCGCATTCTAAAAGAATGCGGGTCAAAAATCATAGGTGGCGAATATGACATTTTTGCGGGTCAAAGTGTCATTTTCGCAGATTGCCTCCCTATATTCGCTGTGTTACGATACGAAAAAGCAGCGAAAAGGAGAACGTATATGGATCAATTCGCACAAATCGCGGCAAACGGCATCGGCGGGAACGCTGCGCTTCTGGAGCCGGTCACGCCAATTCCGCATGAAACCGTTATCTGCCGTCTGGAACAGGCAGATGCACAGCCCATCGCAGTCAAGCCGCATCTGTCTACAACGGAAGAACTGAAAACCAAGCTTGCTGCCATGCGGGAAGCATACCGCCCGTTTCTGGAAAATCACGCGCCTGCGTTTGAAAGCCTGCGCCGGCGCATGGATCTCACGTCGTTTCTGCGCGATGGTCAACCGGTCACGATCCCGGAATACGGCGGGCCTATCGGCGCGTGCAAAAAGACATATGAAACCACGTTTGAGCTGCCTGCGCTTTTGGCGGGCCAGTCGGTCTATATCCATTTTGACGGCGCGGATTACCGTGCAGTCGTTACCGTCAATGACACATTTGGCGGAGAACACGAAGGCTTCTTCTCTCCATTCGAGTTTGAGATTACAGGCATCGTCAAAGACGGCACAAACCGGTTGAAGGTTGAATTGTATAATGACCATATTTATATGGGAAACGATCCCGGCGGCAGCGAAGAAACAGAAGGTGACAAGCTTTATGCCGCCACCGGTCTCGGCTGGGACGGTCCGCTGGACGGCTGGCACCACTGCCCCTCCGGGACGGGCATTTGCAACCGCGTCTATGTGGAGATCCGAAATTCCGTCCATATCAGCGACCTCTATATCCGTCCGCTGGACGGGAAGGCAGAAGCATGGCTGGAAATTCAGAACGACAGATATGATACCCTCCCGGTCGAGCTTTCGCTTTCACTCTACGGGCAGAACTTCCCCGAGACGGTCTTTGAAGACCACCGCTTTACGCCGGAGACGACGCGCTTCGTCGGCATGGGTGACAGTCTGACGGAGGCCGCCGTCAAGTCCGAGCTTGGAAAGGGCATTCCCATGCCGCTCAAGCACGGAAAGAATCTGTACAAACTCAAATTTGACCTGCCGGACGCAAAGCTGTGGGATCTGGAAACCCCGTATTTGTACCAGCTCCATGCAGCCGTTCTTGTAAACGGGACGTGCACCGACCGCCTTGCGCAGCAGTTCGGGATGCGCAGCTTTACGCAGGACACAGAAGGTCCGCAGCGCAAGGGGATGTTCTATCTCAATGGCCGCTCCATCCGTCTGCGCGGGGCCAATACGATGGGCTTTGAGCAGCAGGACGTGCTGCGCGGCGATCTTCCGCAGTTGATCGACGATATTCTGCTGGCCAAACTCTGCAACATGAATTTTCTGCGTCTGACGCAGCGGCCGGTGCAGGATGAGGTCTACGAATACTGCGACAAGCTCGGCCTTATGACGCAGACGGATCTTCCGCTGTTCGGCGTCATGCGCCGCTTCCGCGTCCCGGAGGGCATCCGGCAAGCGGAGGAACTGGTACGCATGGTGCGTAAGCATCCGTGCAATATCGTCGTCAGTTATATCAACGAGCCGTTTCCGAACGCCAATAACGAGCCGCACCGACATCTGATCCGTCCGGAACTGGAAAACTTCTTCACCTGCTGTGACCTTGTTGTGAAGTTCTCAAACCCCGATCAGGTCATCAAGCATGTGGACGGCGATTATGACCCGCCCACAGACGGGATACCGGATAACCACTGCTACCCCATGTGGTATAACGGCCACGGTATTGACATTGGCCGTCTGCACCGGGGCTATTGGCTGCCTGTCAAGCCCGGCTGGTACTATGGCTGCGGTGAATACGGCGCAGAGGGGCTGGACTCGGCGGAGGTCATGGAGGAGTGCTACCCGCGCGAATGGCTGCGCGAGCCGTTTGACCCGGGCCGCATTGTCCGCAGCCAGACAAAGAGCTTCAGCGGCTTTTTCTATGACGCGCAGGAGGATATGCAGGGCTGGATCAGCCGCAGCCAGCGGTATCAGGCCTTTGCCACGCGCATGATGACCGAGGCATTCCGCCGCGACGACCGCATGGTCTCGAACGCCATTCATCTGTTCATCGACGCATGGCCCAGCGGCTGGATGAAGTCCATCATGGACTGCAAGCGCATCCCGAAGCAGGCGTATTTTGCCTACCGAGATGCTCTCGCACCCCTGCTGGTGTCGCTACGCACCGACCGCTTTGCCTATACGGCGGGCGAAACGATTCAGATCGAAGCGTTCCTGTGCAATGATACCGCGAAATCCGGCGCGTATACGCTTGCCTTTGAGCTTTACAACGAACAAAACAAGCTGATTCAGACCGGGCGCGTCCCCGCGCACGCGGACGCCTGCCGCGCAGCCTATATCGCCAGCGCCGAATTCCCGGCAGAGACCGCGCAAGACCGCGAAACGCTGACGCTCCGCGCCGTCCTGCTGGACGGGAACGGGGACGTTGTCAATTACGCAGAGCAGAAGCTGACCGTATTTCAGGACGTGACTGTCGTACCGAACGACAATGTTGTCATTCTGAAGCTGGAACCGGGTTTGCATACCGTCGCGGGTGAGACCGTGACCGTCAAGCCCTGCGGCATGCTCCCGCTGCACTTCGTCTCCCGCAAGACCGGCTACCCGGCTGTCGCGGAATTTAAGGAGCAGGACTTCTCCTACTGGTATGACGCCAAGGAGGACTGCATCACGCCGCTGCTGGACACGACGTTTACCGTCGAAGGCTTCACACCCATTCTTTTGTCCAACAATATGGACGAACAGGGAAATTGGGGGCCAGTACTGGCTGCGGCAGAAAAGCTATACGAGGGCAAGCACTATGTGATCTGCCAGCTGGAGCTGCGGCAGGAAAATCCGGTCGCAAAGCGCTTCCTGAGAAATCTCTACAGGTTGGGTACAAAATGAACAACATCGAACAGGCGATTTCCTTTGCGCGGCAGGAATATACCCGTCAGGGTCTGGGCGCGCTCTATCAAAAGGACTTTGAGGAAGCGCTGCTTCCGGCACTTTCTCAGGCCGCCGAAATTTACAGGGCAGACACGCTCCGTTGGAGCGGCGATCCCAAGACGGATCTGCTCGCAGCGCTCCTTTGGAGTCAGAAGCTGCTGAACGATTATCAAAGGCACCAGCTTCCGGACGAGGTATTTTATCATACGATCGACGATATCGGCCGCTGGGCGGCGGAATACCGGAACTACAGCGGCAGGATCGGTCTTGCGGAAAGCGCATGGCTGACGAATCATCTGACGCTGCGGCTGTTCCAGCTCGGACGACTTCAATTCTGCATGGAGCCGGCGGACTTTTCCGCCCCGGCTTTTGGACTTGAACCGGGCGAGCCGCTGGTGTCTGTGCACATCTGCCGCGGCGGCTCGTTGGAGCCTGCGGCGTGTGATGCGTCCTTTGCGCAGGCGCGCGCGTTTTTTCCGAAATACTTTCCGGCATATGCATTTTCGTATTTTAGCTGCCATTCGTGGCTGCTGGACGAAACGCTGCTGCCTCTGGTTGGAGTATACTCCAATATTTCATTTTTTCAACAGCGTTTTCAGATCGTCGGGCGCACTGCGTCCAACGCAGCCGCGCGATATGTGCTCCGTTGGGACATTCAGCCGGATGAAATTGCTGCTTTCGTGCCGCAGAACCGCTTTCAGGCGCTACTTAAAGAACGGCTTCTTGCCGGGCAGCAATTTTATGAGGCAACCGGCCTGATTGCCCGATAAGGTACCGTCAGATATAAAGGAGAGAATGGAACTCACGCTTCTTACAGTTCCTTACAAATGTAGAGAGGTAATACAAAATGAGCAAACATACACCAAGTCTTGTCATTATGGCTGCCGGAATGGGCAGCCGCTTCGGGGGGCTCAAGCAGATCGAGCCGGTCGATCCGGAGGGGCACATCATCATTGATTTTTCCCTGTTTGACGCATGGCGCGCCGGTTTCCGCGATGTGGTGTTCATCATCAAGCGCGAGATGGAAGCGGAGTTCCGCGAATGCATCGGCGACCGCATGGAGCAGTATTTCCATGTGTCCTACGTCTATCAGGAGCTTGACCGCCTGCCGGAAGGGATTGCGCTCCCCGAAGGCCGCACGAAGCCGTGGGGAACCGGTCACGCGCTGGCCTGCTGCAAGGGTGCGGTGAACGGCCCGTTCGCCGTTATCAACGCGGACGACTTCTACGGCCGCACGGCGTTTTCGGAAATCTATGACTTTCTGGCCACGCAGACCGACGAGAGCCAATACGCCATGGTCGGCTACCGTCTGCGCAATACGGTCACGGAATTCGGCTCTGTGGCGCGCGGCGTATGCGAGATCGAAAATAATATGCTGACCGGTGTGACGGAGCGCACGAAGATCTTCAAGAAGGGCGCAGACGCCGAATACACCGAGGACGGCGAGCATTTCTTCCCGCTGCCCGGCGACACGATCGTCTCCATGAATCTCTGGGGCTTTTCCGCGCATATGCTAGATGAACTCTGGGGCCGAATGCCCGCGTTTCTGACGGAAGCCATGCAGAAAAATCCACTCAAATGCGAATACTTCCTGCCGTTCGTCGTCAACGAGCAGATGGCCGACGGAACCGCCAGCGTCCGCGTGCTTCCATGTGAGGAAAGCTGGTACGGCGTGACGTATCGCGAGGATCTGGCTTCCGTCAAGGCGGCTGTTGCAAAGATGAAGGCAGAGGGAATCTATACGGAAAAGCTTTGGGGTTGAATGAAATGAATATACGGCCGGTTGCCGCTGCTGCCAGTTATGCCAGCAGCAATGAGATGCCGCAGCATAAAACTGACAAGACTGGCGACTGCACCAATCTATAACTCTTATAATTACATTATAATTTTCATGCCTGCTTTCAAAGCAGCGAGGCAGACCCGATCGATCATGTTTATTTTGATTTCGTTTCCATGCCTCCGATTCTGGCGGCTGAACCACTCTGTATCCCGGCTGGCACAAAACGCTTGTGCATTTGGCGCAGCTTCTGCTGGACACCACTGCCGGTCATAATCGCCCAGATTATGACACGGGACACACGCTGCTGAGCCTGACGCTGCGGCTGCTGAACGAAGAAAGCGTACTCCCGTTCTATACGGATGAAGTCGTGTCAGAGACACTGCGCCGAATCTGGAGCGATTATGCTTCGCCGCTTCATATTTCGGAACTCGCCGCTGCCGTCCATCTGGAAGAAAATCATTTTATCCGGCGCTTCCGCCACGCCATGGGTCAGACCCCTTATGCGTATCTGCGAACCTACCGCCTTGCGCTTGCAAAGCAGGCAATCGCATCCGGGAATACACTGACGCAGGCTGCGGAGAAAGTCGGATATCAAAACGCCGCATCCCTGTCCCGTGCACTGCGCTCGGCAGAGTCATAGAAAGCTTCTGATTCACCGACTTATATTCTGGACTGCACCATTCGCAGAAACAAATTGCAAGAGTTTCCATCGAACTGGCTTCTAAAGACTCAACGTACAAACGTATGCAATTTATGCCACAGCAACCGAGCAGCATCACATATAGGAAAGCAAAATGTGAGAACGGCACCTAGGGTGTATCTGAAAACTCCCAACGCACCCGGACAGCGGGCCTTTTTGCGGTGCGCCGCGTCATTTTTCCTTGAAATACGTCAGTATTCCTGCGAAAAAATGTCTTGCGCAACGCAAAAATCCCTCGCTGCCGGTCACATCATGAGTTTTCAGATACACCCTAATATCTTATCAACCCCTTTCTATTATTTTGCTGATATTTACAATGTAACACAGTCATACTTGGGCGTCAATTAAACTATACAAATAATGATAATTAAATATCTAATTTTGCAAATTATACTATCATCAAGAGGTGATGCTATGATTTGCGATACGATTAAAGAACTCAGGGAACGAGCAGGGCTGTCTCAATCTGCTTTGGCAAAAAAGATTGGTGTCACCCGCTCGGTGGTGAACGCATGGGAAATGGGACTTTCTATACCAACAACGCAATATGTTGCAGAACTTACACAGCTTTTTCACGTATCGGCGGATTATATGCTTGGCCTTGATAATACAGAATCAATCTATATTGGCAATCTGTCAGAAGAGGAAAAACACATTCTGTATTCTTTGCTTAACTATTTTCACAACAAATAATCAAACCCCGCAGGAGCAGATTGACTCTTGCGGGGATTTTGCGTATAGTGTGATCAGAAAGGGGAGAAAGAACTGGAAAACCCATATAAGGCATTAGAGGCTCATATAGGAGAAGTTGTGATATATCCAGCGTTGTGTAGACTGATTGGCGAGGATGCAAATCTGACAGTTGGTTCACGCAGCAGTTGCCACAAACGAAGAAATTTCACACTTTAGCAAGCACCAGAGAATGGGAAATCTAAGTATTTGACTACAAATGTGGGGTCGTCCGAAAAGCGACTGTTTGATAGACGCTTGGGGCGAACCTTTTGAGGCATTAACGTAGAGAACGAAGAAAGGAAAATTATGACCAGACAATATCGGATACAAAAGGTCACTGGGGAGCCGGACTGGGATAAAATCGAAAAAGCGCCGATCGACCAGCGGCTGTGGCGGCCCTGTGAGGCGATCAGCGCCTACGCGCAGCTTGCATATGACGAGAGCAGACTGTATGTGCATCTGCACGCGGAGGAAGCGCAGATCCGCGCGGAAAATTCCGGCGTGCTCGATCAGCCGTGTCAGGACAGCTGTCTGGAGTTCTTCCTCAGCGCCGCAGAGTGCGACGCGCGGTATTTGAATATCGAACTGAACCCGAATCTCTGCCTCTACTTTGGCTTCGGAACCGGGAGAGTTGATCGGATGCGGCTCCTGCTTCCGGGCGGCGGGAAGACGCTGAACGCGTGCTGCGAAAGAACGGCTACCGGTTGGGATGTGGCATATGAACTCCCGTTCAAGCTGCTGCAGCTGTTCTTCCCGGATTTCAGTCCCTCCGGGAAAATTAGAGGGAATTTCTACAAATGCGGCGATCTGACAGCGCAGGAGCATTATCTTGCGTGGAACCGTGTGGATGCCGGACATCCTGATTTTCATCTTCCGGCATATTTTGGAGAACTATGCTTTTCTGACTGACAACAACGGACCCGGCTCGGATTCCTTTGGGCCGGGTCTGTTGCTGTTCGTCTATTGCGCAAGCTGAAAGGTGTTGCGATATGCCTGAAAATTGTTCGTGCGTTTTTTCTGAAAATGCGGTAAGATGGGTGTATGAAATCAAAGGCGTTGGGAGGCTTTCGTATGCAGGATTACGCTGCGCTGGCGAAAATATCCGGCTTTACAGACGCCGCGTTTCTGCCGGTACGGGAACTGGTCGTTGTGCCGGAGTACCGCAGGTTTTGCGAGCAGAACCTCTGCGGCAATTACGGTGTGCTTCCGGTCTGCCCGCCGATGAGCGGCACGGTCGAGGAAATGACCGCTGTTATGCAGCGGTATAAGACGGCACTGGTTTTAATGATCGAAACAACGCCCTTCGATTATCGGGATACGGCGGAGCAGAAGACTGCAAAAAAGCACCAGAACGTGTTGACGGAACAGCTTATGGCAAAGATGCAGGCGGATGGTCTGACCGACCTTCTGATGATGGGTGCAGGACCTTGGAAGCATGCGCCCTGCATGTCAGCCTATTGTGTGGACGCGCAGAAAATGGCCGACGCTGTCCACATGAAATGTTGGGCAAACGATGGAAAAATTCGCTATTTTTCTCTGATCCTGTTTTAACGCGGGCAGACAGAGACGCATGCCCCTACAAACAAGCCAGTGAAATTGCAGCATGAAACCAACAAAGAAATCCTTTGGCAGACTGAACCGGGCCGCAGAGTGTCGCTCTGCGGCCCGGTTATATTCTGAGACGAAAAGGTCCGGGTCATTATGGTATTGCACGAAATTTCGCGGAAGCAGGACGCAAATCGAACTTATAGTCCCATTTCCTTCTTGACCTCACCGAAGCAGCGGACGGCGAAATCGAGGTCTTCCTTCGTGTGGCCGGCGGAGATCTGCGTGCGGATGCGGTCGCGGCCCTTGGGGACGACGGGATAGCAGAAGCCGACGACATACACGCCCTTTTCAAGCATCCGGCGGGCAAACTCCTGCGCGATCTTCGGGTCATAGAGCATGACGGGGACGATGGGGTGCTCGCCGGGGAGCAGATCGAAGCCGAGCTTTTCCATCTCCGCGCGGAAATAGCGCGCGTTCTCATGAACCTTGTCGCGCAGCGCCGTGGATTCCTCCAGCAGGTCGATCGTGCGGAGCGTCGCGGCGCAGATGGCGGGCGCGAGCGTGTTGGAGAACAGGTACGGGCGCGAACGCTGCCGCAGCAGGTCGACGATCGGCTGCCGCGCTGCCGTATAGCCGCCGGACGCGCCGCCCATAGCCTTGCCGAACGTGCCGGTGATAATATCGACGCGGCCCATCACACCGCAGAATTCCGCCGTGCCGCGGCCATGCGTGCCCATGAAGCCGACGGCGTGGCTGTCGTCAACCATCGTCAGCGCGTCATAACGGTCGGCCAGATCACAGATAGCCCTGAGATTTGCAATATAGCCGTCCATGGAAAACACGCCGTCGGTCGCAATCAGAATCTTTTTGCAGCCGGACGCATGCGCGTCTTTCAGCTTGGCTTCGAGGTCTTCCATGTTGTTGTTCAGATAGCGGTAGCGCTTGGCCTTGCACAGGCGCACGCCGTCGATGATGGACGCGTGGTTCAGCTCATCCGAAATGACCGCGTCCTCCGGCCCAAGCAGCGTCTCAAACAGACCGCCGTTGGCGTCGAAGCAGGAGGAATAGAGGATGGCGTCGTCGGTGCCTGCGAACTTTGCGATGCGGCGCTCGAGCTCCTTGTGGATCTCCTGCGTGCCGCAGATGAAGCGCACAGACGACAGGCCGAAGCCCCAGCGGTCATAGCTGGCCTTCGCGGCCTCGATGAGACGCGGGTCGTTGGACAGGCCGAGATAGTTGTTGGCGCACATGTTGACGACGTGGGCTTTCTGCGTGGTGTCGATACAGGCGCGCTGCGGCGTGGTGATGATGCGCTCTTCGCGCCAGGTGCCGGCTTCGCGGATGGCGTTCAGTTCCTGCTCAAAGGCATGCAGTGCGGTTTTCATGAGAATTCCTCCTTTACTTCGTCCAATCGAGTACAACTTTTCCAGACTTTCCGCTCATCATCGCGTCAAAGCCCTTCTGGAAGTCCGTGTAGTGGAAGCGGTGCGTGATCACGGGCGTCAGATCGAGCCCGCCCTGCACCATGTACGACATCTGGTGCCAGTTATCCATTTTGCGGCCATAGATGCCCTGCAGCGTCAGGCCGTTTGTAATGATCTGGTTCATATCCACGCTGATGGGGCCGTCGCCGAGACCAAGCAGAGAGACCTTGCCGCCGCTGCGCATGACGGAGATCAGCTGGTGGAACGCCGCGGCGTTTCCGGACATTTCAAGGCCTACGTCAAAGCCCTCGGTCAGACCCTGCGCGTGCATGACCTCGTGCAGATCCTCCTTTGCGGTGTTGACGGCGGCGTCAACGCCCATTTTGCGGGCGAGGGCAAGCCGGTATTCGTTCACGTCGGTAATGACGACGCGGCGTGCGCCCGCGTATTTGCAGATGCCGCCCGCGATAATGCCAATGGGACCCGCGCCGGTGATGAGCACGTCCTCGCCGATGAGCGGGAACATGAGGGCGGTATGCGTGGCGTTGCCGAAGGCGTCAAAGAAGGAGACAACGTCCTCCGGCAGGCTCTCGTCGATGGCAATGACGTTGCGCGACGGGATGCAGACGAACTCTGCGAACGCGCCGTCACGGTCAACGCCGACGCCGATGTGGTGCTTGCACCACTGAATATTGCCAGTGTGACAGTTGCGGCAGTGGCCGCAGGTGATATGGCCCTCGCCGGAGACGCGCTGGCCGACCGTAAAGCCCGTGACGCCTGCGCCGAGTTCCGCGATCTCGCCGACATACTCATGGCCGATGACCTGAGGGGGCTTGACGTGCTGCTGCGCCCATTGGTTCCATTTGTAAATATGGACGTCGGAGCCGCAGATCGCGGTTTTGTGAATTTTGATCAGAACTTCTCCGGGACCCGGCACGGGAACCGGCACCTGCCGCAATTCCAAACCGGGGCCGGCTGCGGGTTTTACAATGGCATCCATCATCTGTTTCATTTCAAATCCGCCCTTTCTTCAGAACTTCATATGTCCGTATTGCGAGGACTGTACATTCAGGCGATTGATGATGTTCTGAAAATGATTTATTCCAGTGAATCATCGGGCGATATCAAAAATACAGAGTCTGCTGTGAAGCTGATGAACTGGTACCGTTCCCTGAAGGTGGAAAAATCAGATGCAGGGCAGTTTGAAGTGGATGGAAATATCCGGAAGTGCAAGGGATATGCGATTTTGGTGACACGGGAGGATATGAACCGGTTTAGGGAGATTTATCAGGAATATGTCGAGACCGTGATGACAGATCGGCTGCATGCGCTTGGAATGTCCGCAGAGGAATACACGGAGCAGATATTTGCAGATATTCAGGATATGGAGGATGCAACGATCCGGTTTTATGTGTATCAAAAGGAACTGGCCTGCGTGGAGCTTGAAGCTGCAGGGGATATTTATCAGGTGATTTTCCATGGTGGGGACTATCGGACGCAGAACATGGAGATACTTGTGAACGGTGCTGTAGTATGTACGATCGAAGGAACGCTTGCAGGGGATGAGGAAAGCATTACAGTGGATTTTTCGGGAAACCATGTCGAGGTGACATACAACCGGAGTACAGAAGCTTATGACATTAAATCGGAAAATACTTATGAAAAGATTGAAATGAACGGAAGCCTTTCCGTTGGAAGCAAGGAGATCAGACTGACTGTGGATCAGTTTGCCCTGGAGGGAGAGGCGGATTATACCCTAAGTGGGGATATTGCTGTAACTAAGGGCGCGG